>ERZ791631.7-NODE-7-length-276879-cov-6.399156_pt1 | contig 276879 bp, 244 predicted proteins | sample MGYA00509961_ERZ791631 | MGnify/ENA primary metagenome ERZ791631 (study PRJEB30046, sample SAMN00715248) | human gut metagenome | study: EMG produced TPA metagenomics assembly of the A metagenome-wide association study of gut microbiota in type 2... | reverse complement strand
TGTAGGGAAAACTTCCTTAAATGTCTTTGTCAAAATTATTCACCCCAATGGTCAAGCTCATATTTCAATGCACCCAAAAGCTCGCTCTCAGGCACCTTTTTAAATACCTCACCGTGTTTTATGATAAGACCCTCGCCGATTCCTCCGGCTACACCAAGATCTGCTTCCTTTGCTTCACCCGGTCCGTTTACCACACAGCCCATGACAGCAACCTTTATGTCAAGGTCATATCCTGAAACCATTGTCTCCACCTGATTTGCAAGCCCGATAAGATCTATCTGTGTGCGGCCGCAGGTAGGACATGAAACAACCTCTATGCCACCCTTTCTAAGACCCAGAGTTCTTAAAATGAGTTTGGCAGACTTTATTTCCTCGAGAGGACTTCCTGTGAGAGACACACGTATTGTATCACCTATGCCCTGGTTTAGTATCAGTCCAAGTCCGATAGCAGACTTTATATTGCCGCTTATTATTGTGCCTGCCTCTGTGATACCCACATGGAGCGGATGAGTAGTCTTATCTGAAATAAGCTCATGTGCTTTAACACACATCATGACATCTGATGATTTGATGCTTATGACAAGATTGTCATACCCCATATCCTCTATGAGCTTTACCTTGTCCAAAGCGCTCTCCACAAGTCCCTCTGCTGTCACACCATGATATTTCTCTACCAGGTCTTTTTCAAGAGAGCCACTGTTTACACCGACGCGTATAGGAATATTTCTCTCCTTTGCTACATCCACGACAGCCTTTACCCTTTCAGCGCTTCCTATGTTGCCGGGATTGATTCGGATTTTGTCGGCTCCGTTTTCAATCGCAGCTATTGCAAGCTTGTAATCAAAGTGTATATCCGCAACAAGCGGTATGCTGATTTGTTTCTTAATCTCATTAAGTGCCCTTGCGGCCTCCATCGTAGGCACAGCACACCGGATTATATCACAGCCTAGGTCTGTCAGTGCGTTTATCTGCGCAACTGTGTCAGCTACATTCTCAGTCTTTGTATTTGTCATTGACTGTATGAGAATCGGATTACCTCCACCGATTACTTTATTTCCGATTTTTACTATTTTTGTCTCCATGTGTATATCTCCAATCTGTTATAAAATCAGACTATTAGTTTTCTGATATCATTGAACATGACAACAACCATCAGAAGAAGTAAAAGCACTATGCCAACGAGATGCACATAGCCTTCCTTCTCAGGGTCTACTCTTTTTCTTCTTATGGCTTCAACTATCAAAAATACAAGTCTGCCACCATCAAGTGCCGGCAGTGGTAGCAGGTTCATCACACCGAGGTTTGCAGAAATCAGCACACCCCAGTTTAGCATATTTAATATGCCAAGCCATACTCCGGACATAGAAACTGCCTGCTCATAGGTGTCTCCCATGTTTTTTACAATGCCGACAGGTCCGCTTAAGTTATTTACAGATGCAGCCCCGGTACAGAGCATTTTAAGCCCCTCTATTGTCGTATAGATGTTGTATTTCACCTCGTAGCAGCTATAAAGCAGTGCCTTTCCCAAGCCGGGCTTTGTACGCTCTCCCGACACGTTAAAGCCGTACAGATACCTCTTTGTTGTCTCGTCATATTTAGGCTTCAATGTGGTGGTGTGCTTTTTGCCATCCCTAAGGTAGGTCACATCAACTGTTTCACCTTCGTGAAGCATCGAGTAGAGGCTTATCTCGCGGTAAAAGTGTATATTCGTATTGTTCAGCTTTACAATCTCATCACCGGCCTTGATACCGGCCTCCTCAGCGGCATAACCCTCAATAACACCGGCAAGCTTTGGACTGTCATAGCCTACAGAGCAGATGATAATGAGAGCAAAAATAAATGCCATGATAAAATTAAAAAACGGTCCCGCGAAAACAACGCTTATGCGCGCCCACACGGATTTGTTGTTGAAAGCCCTGTCATCACCTGAGCTTTCATCCTCGCCCTCCATGATACAGGCTCCACCAAACGGAAGCAGCTTTATGGAGTATTTGGTCTCTCCACGCTGTACTCCAAAAAGAGTCGGTCCAAGTCCCAGACAAAATTCATTGACCTTTATGCCATTTGCTTTAGCAAGCCAGAAATGTCCGAGCTCGTGAAAAATTACTATGATGCTGAATAATATGATTGCAATAATAATACTAATAATGTTCAAAATTACCACCTTTTACTGATATAGTCATATGCGCACTGCTCTGTATCAAGTATCTCATCCACTGAAGGATTTTCAATAAATGATGCATTCTCCATACATGCCTCGATTATATCGATTATTTCCAGATATTTAATCTTTTTATTCAAAAACAGTGCCACTGCTCTCTCGTTTGCAGCATTGAAGGACGTAGGAATATTGCCTCCTGCCTTTGCAGCCTTCATGGCGAGAGCAAGCCCTTTAAAGGTATCAAGATCCGGTGCCTCAAATGTCAGATCCTTAAGCTTAAAGAGATCAAGCCTGTCACCGGAAAGCGCAGGTCTGCTTGGATAATACAGTGCATACTGTATAGGTATACGCATATCAGGAGTACCAAGCTGTGCTATAACTGCTCCATCCGCATACTCAACAGCCGAGTGAATTACACTCTGAGGATGCACTACAACCTGAATCTGCGACAAATCGACGTCAAAAAGCCATTTTGCCTCAATTACCTCAAGCCCCTTATTGACCATGGTTGATGAATCAATAGTGATTTTTTGACCCATTGACCAGTTAGGATGCTTTAGTGCGTCCTCCACCCTTATACCTTCAAGCTCAGAGAGCTTTCTGCCTCTGAACGGACCTCCGGATGCTGTCAGAAGAATCTTTTTAATCGGATTCATAGAATTTCCCTGCAGTGACTGGAAGATGGCACTGTGCTCACTGTCCACCGGAAGAATGGACACACCATACTCCTTCGCAAGCGGGATAATGATATGGCCCGCTGTAACGAGAGTCTCCTTATTTGCAAGTGCAATGGTCTTTTTTGCCTTGATGGCGGCAATTGTAGGGCGGATGCCAAGCATACCGACAATTGCGGTTACAACTATGTCACATGGCTCAATGGTGGCACATTTAATTAAACCGTCCATGCCATAACCAATCTCGATGTCTGTATCCGCAAGGCTTGTGCGAAGCTTTTTGGCATCGTTTTCATCACTTACACTGACAAACTGTGGCTTAAATTCCCTTGCCTGTTTCTCTATAAGGGAGAGATTTCTGCCACAGGAAAGTGCCACAACCTGCATATCTCCATGCTCTCTTATCACATCAAGTGTTTGTGTTCCGATAGAGCCGGTTGAACCAAGTATTGATATTTTTTTCATGATAATTCCTCGATTTATATTTTCTCAGTGGTTCTGAATAGTTACCTTAGCTTTTTGTTTTCAATGGTTCTTAAATGTTACTTTTTAACTTAAAAAGAAGCTAGCCAGATAATAAATGATTGGTGCTGTGATGATCATGCTGTCAAAGCGGTCTAAAATACCACCATGTCCGGGTATCAGATGTCCGTAATCCTTGATATCATAATTACGCTTTATGGCTGATGCACACAAATCTCCAACCATTGAAATAAGGCCTGCAACAGCAGCTATAACTGCAAGTATAGCAATCTCTGTGCCATCTATATTCATATGATTTCTGAATATAAAGCAGTATAAGGCTGTAAGAAGTGCACTGCCGAGTACACCACCTACTGCACCCTCTATAGACTTCTTTGGTGAAAGCTTTGGTGCCATTTTGTGCTTTCCAATCAGCACTCCGACGCAGTAGGCGCATGTATCACAGCCCCAAGAGCATAAAAATACCAAGAAGGCAAGGTAAAGTCCGTTGTTGAGTGTACGTATCTGATAGACATATGAAAGCATTGTTCCTACATAAAACATACCAAAAAAGGCTGCCATGAGCTGCTTTGCATCATATTTCGGGTATGAAAGCACATACACGAACATCAGTACAATAAGAAAGCCCATGAAAAGCATCATTACATCAGGTATGAAGCTCCACCTTAAGTTGATGTAAAACAAAATCAAAGCAATATACGGTACAACCGATAAGAGCGATTTTTCAAATTTAAACACCCTGAAAAGCTCAAACATACCTATACACGAAATCAGAAGTGTTGAAAAAAGAAGCACCTCGTTTCCTGTTACTATAAGAAATATAGCGGCAATTACAAGAACTATACCACTAAGCAGTCTTGTCTTAAACATTATTTATCCTCCGTGTCATTTGTTTCTTTTAATCCACCAAAGCGACGGTCTCTTTTATTATATGCATCTATAGCCTTTTTAAGCTCATTTTTATCAAATGCAGGCCACGGAACGTCTGTAAAATAAAACTCAGCGTATGCAAGCTGCCAGAGCAGGTAGTTTGACAGGCGCTGCTCACCACTTGTGCGGATAAGTAAATCAGGATCCGGAAGCTCTTTTGTGTCAAGATATGATGCGAATGTATCTGCGTCTATATCGTCAGCTGAAAGCTTTCCGGCATCATGGTCAGCTATCATATGCTTTACAGCACGTATCATCTCATCTCGGCTTCCGTAATTAATTGCAATTGTCAGGTTAAGACCCGTATTTACTGATGAAACTTCTTCAAGGTTTCTTATTTTCTCCTGGAAATTCTCTGAAAGCCTGCTTATCTCACCAATTACGCGCACATGCATATTGTTTTTATTGGCAGTCTTTATGCAGTTTTTAAGATAGCTTTCAAGAAGCTTCATTAGTGCAGCAACCTCAGACTCAGGGCGGTTCCAGTTTTCAGTGGAAAAGGCATAAAGTGTCAGATATTTAACGCCGAGGTCGTTTGCAGCCTTACATATATTCTCAACATTTTTGGCTCCTACTGTATGACCGTAGTTTCTTGGCATACCCTTACTTTTGGCCCAGCGGCCGTTTCCGTCCAGAATGATTGCTATATGTTCCGGAGTACTCATATTTTATTTCCTTTCATTTATGCATATTATATATTTACAATCATGACGCATCATTTATTTGCTGGTCACACAGTTAAGTGTGAACAGTAAAACCGGGAATAAGCAAATAAGGGACACGAATAACATGTCCCTTGTTTGTATACGTGATATAAATACTATACAGTAAGTATCTCTTTACATTTTGCATCAACCGCAGCGTCAACCTTTGCGACAAACTTGTCGGTAAGCTTTTGAGCGTCATCCTCGAGGCCTTTAATCTCATCCTCTGAAATGCCTTCCTCTTTGCCGGTCTTCTTGATGCTGTCGATTGCATCTCTTCTGATATTGCGGACAGCAACCTTAGCTTCCTCACCCTTTTTCTTGATGTCCTTTGCAAGATCTTTACGTCTCTCCTCTGTAAGCTCAGGGAAAACAAGTCTGATAAGCTTTCCGTCGTTTGTAGGATTAATTCCGATGTCTGAGCAGTTTATTGCTTTCTCAATCTCCTTAACCATAGAAGCCTCCCATGGCTGAATCTGAATCATTCTAGGCTCTGGAACACTTACATTGGCTACACTCTGAATTGGTGAAGGTGTGCCGTAATAATCTACACGAAGCTTGTCAAGAATATGTGGATTGGCTCTTCCTGCACGGATGCCTGCATACTCTTCCTCGAGATTATTTAATGTTTTTTCCATTTTATCCTGGAAAGGGTTTAATCTTGAATCCATATTATCCTCCTGATATGCATTATATGCAATTTACTATACAGTAACCTTTGTACCGTTAAATTTGCCTGTAAGAACATTTACAATGCTGTTTTCCTCATTGAGTCCGAATACATACATAGGCATCTTGTTCTCAAGGCACATGATAGACGCTGTGAGGTCAACTACTGCGAGCTTCTTCTCAACAACCTCTTCGATTGAAAGCTCATCATACTTCTTTGCAGCAGGATTGGTCTTTGGATCACTGTCATATACTCCGTCAATTGCTTTGGCAAGGTAAATACCATCTGCCTCAATCTCAATTGCACGAAGCACTGTGGCTGTATCTGTTGAGAAATAAGGATGGCCTGTACCACCAGCAAAGAAAACTACCATATCATGTGCAAAATACTTGTTTGCTCTGTCCTTAGAGAAAAGCTTTGTCATATTGCCACATTCAAACGGAGTGAGAACCGCTGTCTTCATTCCAACATATCTAAAAATCTCTGATACATAAATGCAGTTCATAACTGTAGCAAGCATACCAATCTGGTCAGCCTTTGTGCGGTCGATGGTCTCACTCGTTCTGCCTCTCCAGAAGTTTCCGCCACCGATAACAATACCTACCTGTGTACCATTATCAACAATCTGTTTAACCTGTTTTGCAACCTCAATGACTGTAGCCTCATCAAAGCCGTGGTGCTTATCACCTGCAAGTGCCTCACCACTTAATTTTAGTAATATTCTACTCATATTTATTTACCCTCGAAAAGTCCCTGAACATCGATATCAGCGTATGTCTGAGAACAGAAGCCCTCGATAACGGCACCGTTGTTAATCTGTACTGAACGTGACTTGATATTACCCATGATAACTGCAGAAGTATCTACTACAACAGGTCCCTGAACATCAATATCGCCCTTTACAGCTCCTGCGATAACTGCTGAAGATGCTGAGATATTGCCGATGATAACAGATCCTGCACCTATCTTTACAGTTCCTGTTGAAACAATTTCACCCTCAACCTTAGCTACATCAGCGAAAAACTCTGATGAATTTGTGTTGCCGTTGACTGTTCCTGTAACAACAATCTTGCCGTTACACATTACATTTCCGTTGATGGTTCCCTGAATATCAAATGATCCTGATGACTGTAAATCTCCTGTGAGTACAGTACTTGCTGTGATGACTGATGTTTCGTCCTGTACATCTCCTGATAAAACGTTATTGTTTGCTGGCTGTGTATTTACTGGCTGTGGTATATCATTCATTGGTGGTATCTGCTCCTCTTTTTGTGTATTGATTGTATGCTCTGCAAAATTTTCACTTGGAGTTGGTCTTGGTACAGTTGTCTCCTGTGGCTGCTCCTCGACATGCTCAAGTAATCCGTCGAGCTTTGAAAGCTCTGATGCAACGTCAACATTCTCTCCTATAGTATCAACTACAAGATTGTCAGCTGTCTGAGCCTTTGGCTCTACTTCTTTCTCAGGTACATCTCCGGGTACAAGCTCGTTTACAGCCTGAGAAAAATCATCCTTAAATTCTTTGAATAATCCCATGAATATTTCCTCCATTTATTATCTTATCCAACAGTATCTGATTTGATATATTGAACTTTATATGTATTATTATCAATCGGCAATATTTCGGCACCCTGCGCTTTTATGCTTTCAACAAGCGGCTCAATAGCCTCTGCCGTGGTTGATCTGTTTGAATCATCATGTAATAACACAACTGAATTGTCATATTTGGCAATACCTGAGGTGACATTATTGACAATATCATCGACACTGCAATTGTCGGCCGTATCACCAGAATTGACATTCCAGTCAAAGTATGTGATATGCTTTGAATTGAGTATCTTTACAAGCTCAACCATGTCTACATTACTAATCTGGTTCATGCTGCCACCGGGAAAACGATAAATATCCGGTGCTATTCCAGTCAGATTGGTGATATAATCGGAAATCTGTGTCAGGTCATCGGTAAATGCCTCTGTTGATTCATAAATTTTACTGTATGAATTACTGTAGGAAGCCATCGCAATAGTGTGTCCGTCCTGCACTATGCGCTTATAAACATCATCATATTTACCGGAGGTATCTGCTGTGACAAAGAAGGTAGCCTTGACGCCACAGTTGGCAAGGGCATCTAAAATGGCACCGGTGTTATCACCGGGAATACAATCAAAGGTAAGATATACCTTTCTTGTATCCCCATCATGATACACATTGTCTTTTGACTCAAGCTGTTTCACGACAGCCTGAGTTTTTGCGCCAGAGCTTTCTTCATCAGAAGCGATGTCACCATCATCAGACTCAGTACCGGTAACTGTGCTTGATATAGCTGTATTTAACTGAAGCTCAAGCTTGTATATTCTCGAATTCAGTTTGACAACCATGATGCCCAGTACAACTATGGCAAGTATAGATATTGCTATCCATATTGCTATAGTCATAATAATACCTGTCTTAATCCGGCTCACACGTTTGCGACGCTCCTGCTGCTGTCTGGCTAATTCATTATCCTTTGAGTCCATATGCGTCCCCCGTTATGATTGGTTTTGTTTCCTTTTACTATTTTACCATATTTTTATATCTTGTAAAGATAAAAAAATTCCGCAAAAGTTTAAAAGTTAAACTTTTGCGGAACAGCATTCGTTTAATCAGTATAAAGATACAGTTTAGACTCCAGCCATCTGGGCAGCAACCTCAGCAGCGAAATCTTCCTGCTTCTTCTCCATACCCTCACCTACCTCGAAACGAACCATCTCGGTGATTGTAAGATCCTTAGAAACTGACTCAAGATATTTTGCAACTGACTGCTTTCCATCCTCTGCCTTAACATATGTCTGGTCAAGAAGACAAATCTCTTTTAACTGCTTAGATACACGACCCTCAACTAAACCATTGAACATCTTCTCAGCCACGATAGACTCCTTGTCTGCCATTGCAAGCTCACCAAGCTTTGCCTTAGCAGCATCTGATAAGAAGTTCCATACATAGTTCATGTTGTTCTTGTGCTCGTTGAAGTTGTTGATATCATCATCGCTCCAAAACTTCTCGTTAATAGCCTTGTCAATTAACTTATTAAGAATAGGCTTTGGAAGTGTTGTAGCATCATTTAATGCACTGTCAACAGTGATCTCTCTAAGCTTTGCAAGCTCTTCATCAGAGATATCGTTTCTGCTGATGTACTGTGGGTTCATAGCTGCAACCTGCATAGCAATATTTGTGATTGCTTCTTTAGCTGCATCGTCTGTTGCACCATTTGCTGCAATGATAACACCGATTCTTCCACCACCATGGATGTAAGAAGTAACAACATCACCTGTAACCTTTGCAAATCTACGAACAGATAACTTCTCTCCGATTGTAGCTGTCTTTTCTACAAGAAGGTCGCTAAGTCCGTTTGTAGCAAGAAGAGCGTCGATATCCTCTCCGTTTGCACCACCATTTAAGCCAGAAGCAAGTGCTGTATCTGCTACAGTCTGAACGAACTCCTGGAATGTCTCGTTCTTTGCAACGAAATCTGTCTCAGAGTTAACCTCTGCTACAACTGCAACGTTTCCGTTTACAGCAACACGTGCGATTCCCTCAGCGGCAATTCTGCTCTGCTTCTTTTCCATCTTAGCTGCACCGCTTTTTCTTAATACCTCAACAGCGGCATCCATATCACCGTTTGTCTCAGTTAAAGCCTTTTTGCAGTCCATCATACCTGCGCCTGTCATTTCACGCAGCTCTTTTACCATACCTGCTGTAATAGCCATTTGATTATCCTCCGATATTAATCTGTTTTATTCCTCAACTGTCTCGTCAGAAGCTTCCTCAGCAGTAACCTCTTCCTCAGCTCCCTGCTTTGCCTCGATAACAGCGTCTGCCATCTTAGATACGATTAATTTGACAGCTCTGATAGCATCATCGTTTCCTGGGATAACATAATCTAACTCGTCAGGATCACAGTTTGTATCAGCAATACCTATAAGAGTGATTCCAAGTGCCTGAGCCTCTTTGATACAGATACGCTCCTTCTTAGGATCTACTACGAAGATTGCATCAGGAATTCTCTTCATATCCTTGATTCCACCAAGGTTCTTCTCGAGCTTCTCCCACTCCTTCTTGAGTGCGATAACTTCCTTCTTAGGAAGAACATCGAATGTGCCATCCTCTGACATTGTCTCGATAGCTTTAAGTCTTGCAATACGGCTCTCGATTGTGCGGAAGTTTGTAAGCATTCCACCTAACCATCTCTCGTTTACATAGTACATACCGCAACGCTCTGCCTCAGTCTTGATTGCATCCTGAGCCTGCTTCTTTGTACCTACGAAAAGGATTGTACCACCCTGAGCAGCGATATCAGATACGGCATCATATGCCTCATCAACCTTTCCTACAGACTTCTGTAAGTCGATGATGTAGATACCATTACGCTCTGTGTAGATGTAAGGAGCCATTTTAGGGTTCCATCTTCTTGTCTGATGTCCAAAATGAACACCTGCCTCGAGTAACTGTTTCATTGAAATTACGCTCATTTTATTTACCTCCGTTTGGTTATTAATCTTCCGTGTGTTTCCAATTAGATCAGCCACCGGTAAGCGTTATCCGGCACCGGCGATCATCCGCACACGTGCTTTATAGTATTTAAGCCTTTGGAATTATAACATACCAAAGGCTTATATGCAAGCAAAAAATTTATTTCTGTGTCAGAATAGTGATTATATCATCATACGATGCTCCCTGTGGAATAACGTGCTCACCATCTGCTATAAAATGATCAGCACCCTTTTGTCCCATATATATACGAAATTGTTCAGCATCATCCACTAGATTGAGAGCTTTAAGCTTTTCTGCAATGGTGCGACATGTATCCTGACTTGTTACTGAAATTGTGTATGTTGTAACAGCATCCTGTGGCTCTACAGTCTCCTGCTTGGCATCCGCTGCCGGCTGCGTGTCTTCCTGCTGTGTATCTTCCTGTGCTGTTTGGCTGTCCTGCACCTTACTATCCTGTTCAGTTTCGGTTTTTTGGGAAGAAGCATCTGAGTTTGTAGCAGATGAGTCAGTTTTTTCACTATTATATTCTTCTGCGACTGTCCCGGAAATATTCTTTGCTTCAACCATACCGAGTGTTTTGGCTTTTTCTATTATTTCTGTATCAGACATGGACTGCTTATTGTCGTGAAAACCAATCATCATAATGATTACCGCAAAAATAATGCCTAGACCAAGTCCACGCAAATAGTATTTTAATCTCACTTTATTTGCCCTCTTTATATAAATCTATTATAAGCTTTACCTCGCCGGTACCAAGAGACAAAAGCTTTGCTATCTCTACATTGCTCTTGCCCGATTTATAAAGCTTAAGGATTTCATGTGTGTGATTTATTATATCAGCATTTGCGCTGCTGCCTGCGGGCGTACCCAAAGCAGCATCTGATGCCTTGACCGATACAGAGGCTGCTGTACCTGCTGTAGCTGTTGCACCTGCCTTTGACGCAGGGGCTGCTGAAGCAGGCTGTGTTTTAATGATACCTGAAATATCTATACCTGTCACCTGCTTCATGTCAGGCTTTGTATCCTGCTGCATTGTGCCAGACTTAGGTTCTGCCGGCTTTTGCACGGCTACAGACGGTTTTTCAGCCCTCTTTGCAGAGTCTGCAGAAAGCGGCTCGAAGGAGCTTCTGAGTCTTGATGATGCTTTATCTATATCGCCTGAAAGCCGTGTAAGCTCATCATGCTTGTCATTTAGCATACTGTATAAAAACATTATTTCATTATGTGCCTTGTTTATCGAATCAAGCACTGTATCAGAATATTCATTTATCGCCATTATTTTGGAATTTGCTTCCTTTTCCAGACTTCGCTTTGTCTCATCCTGCTTTTGTGTTATTTCCTCGTCCAAGGCATCGCTTAAGTCCTTTTTGGCGGCAGTCACTTCTTTTTCAGTTATTATTTTTAGTTCCTCAGCACTCATATCAGCTATTTTATCCAAATCCTTATGTGAAAGCTTGTCATTTACCATAAAGCTTCCTATAAGGAAAACAACACCTATGATGATGAGAGTTATTTCTAATGTTGTCATATAAACCTCTGCCCTCTTATTCGTTTGTAAGTATATTCATATAAGGGCCCATGACCTTACGCATTTTAATCAGTCCCTTTGTGTGAAGCTGTGATACTCTTGATTCTGAAACCTCGAGGATATTGCTTATTTCTTTAAGGGTAAGATCCTCATAATAATATAATTCAATAACCCTGCGCTCCTTCTCGGTCAGATTGTCAAGCGACTTAACAAGCATTGTTTTCAGCTCTTCCTGTGTAACAATATCCTCCGGCTGTGCATAATGTGAATTATGTGCAGCATCCATGACAGGCTCAGGTCCTGACTCATCAAATTCATCGAGAGATACAACATTTGTTACTTTAAGCTGCGACTGCCAGCTGCAAAGCTCATCCTCTGAGATAGAAAGCTCTTTTGCAAGGTCTGCGTCATTTGCTGTTTTGCCGGTACGAAGTTCAATGTTCTTTATTGCCTCGTCTATTTTCCTTTGTCTTTGTCTGACTGTTCTTGGAATCCAGTCCATTTTCCTGATCTGATCAAGTATGGCTCCACGGATTCTAAGGCTTGCATATGTCTCAAACTTGACATTTTTTTCAAGATTAAACTTGTCTATGGCATCAATGAGGCCAAATATCCCATAGCTTACCAGGTCGTCATACTCCACATTATGCCCAAGATACATGCTGAGGCGTCCTGCCACAAGCCTGACCAGCTGTGCATATTCTATTATGAGCTGTTCCCGTAGCTTGGGCGTGGGATTCTTTTGATATTCCTCCCACAGCTTTTCCTTTTCTATAGCTTTCATTATGCCCCCTGTTTAATCAGTATATTATTCTGCTGCTAGCTAATTGGCTTATCATCGTCATTATCATTATCAATGACTTCGGAATCATCAGTCTTTTCTTCGGCCGCTTCAGCTTTCTTTTGCCTGTCTTCCATTGCCTTAAATGCACAGCTTAGGATTACTTTAAGTATCGCTCCGATTATATAGAATACTACAAGCACAGTTAAAAGTCTTGTTGTAAAGCTCATCAGATCAACGCCCTGCCGCAGGGATATAATACTGCATACTAATCCGGCTAAAAGCATAACAAGAGATGGTAATAAATTATTCTTCATGTTAAATCACCTTTTGCTCTTTTCCGACTGCTTTGATGATATAGTCACCGGTTTCACAGTCAAGTATAACAGTTCTTCCGTAATTAAGACCGGTATCCTGTGCCTTCAGAGGAATTTTCAGCTCTGCAAGCACGTGCCTGGCCATATCGGTATTGCGATCGCCAACATTTCCGATTGTAGAATTGCCTGACATCTCAAACATCTTAGCTCCACCGGCAATCTTTGCAACCATTCGTCTGGGATTCGCGCCATTTTTTATCATTTGATTATAAAGTTCCCTAATTCCCGTATCGCCAAACTTGGCTATATTTGTGTTATTTCTGAGTTTGGTGCTGTCAGGCAGCATATAGTGTACAAGCCCACCGATTTTTGAAGCCGGATCATAAAGGGTAAGCCCTATGCATGAACCAAGCCCAAGTGTGGTCAGAGAATCAGGGGCTTTGGCAACCTTAAGGTCTGCCATTGATACTTTAATAGTACTTGCCATATGGATTCTCCTAAATACTAAAAACTAATTCCTAAAGCCGATAAAATATTATCATATGAATCCGGATCAGGCATAAGGATAAAGTATCCGTTCATCATTATATCATCACCAAACTCTGTCTCTATAAAAAGTGCATTGTCACCATATTGTCCAAACTGAATTGCCGGCACACTTAATATGGAAGCGGCCATATCTACAGCAATATACGGAATGGAAGGTAGTATTTTAAGATTTGTCATAGTTGAAAGCGCTGACAAATATGCGCCTGCTATTATGTTGCCAATCTCCTTCATGGCAGATAAATCCATCTCATCAAACGGCTCGTTATAGTCCTGTGGTCTGCCCATCAGCTTGTTTACCAGAAAGTGTGCTGCCGGAAGCTTCATGAGAAACATCATACTGCCGGAGATATCGTTGGTAACCTCAAGAAATATACCCACTATTGTCTCTTCCTCCGGACATATGGCATCTCCAAGCTTTGTCGCATCCATTAACAGAACTCTTGGAACTTCCATTTTCATGGTAGTGCCAAGCATGCCGGCAATCGCTGTCGTGGCATTGCCGGCACCTATATTTCCGATTTCCTTAAGGACATCCATATACATCGAATTGACATTATCTAAAGAAAATTCACTCATTGTATTCACCCTTTTATTTGTTAAAACTTATATAGTGAGGTTTTTATACCTCACTATACATTGCTGCAAATCAGTTAGCGTCTTTATCTGAGACTATTGAGCCTATTTCAAACAGAGAAATCAGTTCATCTCCGTTTTTACCTATACCGTTTATGAACAGCTCCTTGCCTGTAGATGAAGCATCTATATTAGGCTTATCTATTTCATCAACCACAAGTGTGACAACTTCACAAACTTCATCGACGATAAGACCTATCTCACCCTTTTCTTCAAGCTTTAGGATAATTATTCTGGTTGATGATGTATATACATCATCGTCCAGTCCCATTTTTATGCGGGCACTCATTACCGGAACGATATCACCACGCAGATTTATGATACCCTTAAAGTATTTCTGCGCCTTTGGCACTCTTGTAATCTTCTGCATTCTGACGATATTATCAACATAGCCAATATCAATTCCGAATTTTTCTTCGCCTATTTTGACTGAAATATATTGCTTTGTTTCTTTTTCCTGTATATCAAATTCATTTTCTGGCATGTACTTCCCCTCCATTACATAAGTGTATTTACATCAAGTATCAAAGCTACATCACCATCTCCAAGTATTGTCGCTCCGCTGATAAGCTTGTTGCCGTTTATGTATTTTCCTAAAGACTTGATTACAATCTCCTGCTGTCCAATGAGATTGTCAACCACAAGACCTGCCTGCTGATCTCCCTTTTGGACAATTACTACAGTAAGATGGTCCGGCTCCTGCTCCTTTGGCTCAATGTCCAGCATCTTATCGAGGCGGATGATTGGAATAACACTTCCACGCAGGTGGATAACTTCCTTAGCCTGTACATATTTGATATCCTTCACAGGAATATCCTCTATATTTGAGATAGAGCCGAGCGCAATGGCATATATTTCATCACGGATCTCTACCATGAGAGCCTGAATGATTGCAAGAGTAAGAGGAAGACGTACAGTAAATGTAGTACCCTTACCAAGCTCGGTTGAAACCGATACATCACCACCCAGCTGTTCAATACCGGATTTAACAACATCAAGACCAACTCCTCGTCCGGAGATATCGGTAATCTGTTTTGCCATTGAAAAGCTTGGCATAAAAAGGAAGTTGATGATATCCTTCTGAGATAGATTTTCAGCCTGTTCAGCTGTGACTATGCCACGCTCGATAGCTTTGTTCTTTACGGCTTCAGTATCGATTCCGTTTCCATCATCTCCGACCTTTATGACAACATTGTTGCCCTCCTGGTATGCATTTAAGAAAATAGTACCTACCTCTGGCTTTCCACGCTCAAGTCTGACCTCATTGCTTTCAAGTCCATGATCAGCACTGTTTCTAAGCAGATGCTGCAGAGGATCTCCAATCTGATCCACAACTGTACGGTCCAGCTCGGTATCTTCACCGGTTATGACAAGACTCATCTTCTTATTCAGAGTACGAGACAGATCTCTTATCATTCTAGGATATTTCTGTGTAACACTTTCAATAGGAACCATTCGTACTTTCATGACAGACTCATGGAGATTGGTCGTAATTCTTTCCAGATATTCAATCTGTTCATGGAATGACTGGTTATTATTGTTTTCTCCATCAGATGAGCTCATGGCTACAAGAGAGTTCTTTGCAATAATAAGCTCAGACACCTGATTCATAAGCATATCAAGCTTTTCGATATCTACTCTGACTGTTCGGCTTGTAGTAGCTTTTTTATGAGAAACAGCCTGCTTTTGAGAGTTATTTGCAGTTTTTGGCTTTGAAGATTCTGTCTTTGCAGCAGGAGTCTTTTTCTCTTTTTCTTCCTTATCTGCCTTTTTTGTCTCTTCAGGAGCCTGTGTTGTCTGCTCTGCTTCACCCTCCAGGTGAAACTCGGTGATTTCTTTTCCCTCAACCTTATCAATCTCAGATACGTTGGAAGCTGCATGCTCCAATTTATCAAAGCCCTCGCCTGATGCAACATAAAAACTGAATGACAAATCAAACTTCTCATCCTCAATATCCTGTGAGCTTGGTCTGTAAACCAGAATCTGTCCCAGCTCCTCAACTGCCTTGAAAACAAGGAAAGCTCTTGCTGCCTTGAGCAGACAGTCGCTTGCTACGGTAACTGTCATGCCGTATATTTTAAGGCCTGCTGAAATTGCCTCGTCAATTAAATTTTTCTCGTTGTTTGTCAGTTCAATTGTATCAAGTGCACTGTCAGATGCATCTGATGAATCCTTTGTTTCAGCTTCAGCAGCCTTTTCTTGAGGCTCAGCCTGTTTGCTTACAGTCTGTCCGTTTGCTTTTGCAATAAAATCGTTGAGTTCCTTTATGATAACCTCATTATCATCAGTACCCTCATCAGATGTGGATTTAATATTTTCAACATAGCTGTCTATAGCGTCAAGGCACTTAAAGAGCAGATCAATCATTGAGCTGTCAACTTTAATTTTATCGCTTCTGACCTCCTGAAATACATTTTCCATATCATGTGTAAGGTGCTGCATGCGCTTAAAGCCCATTGTACCTGCCATACCCTTTAAGGAGTGGGCAGCACGGAAAATCTCATTTATAGTGTCTTTGTTTTCCGGCTCCTGCTCAAGAGTCATGATACAGTCAGACAATGTCTGAATATGCTCCGAACTTTCATCAATAAAAATATCTAGATACTGGCTAACATCCATTTTATTTTACCCCCACATTTTTTGTGATTGCTTTGGCAACATCTGATAGTGTAACGACTTCATCAACCACGCCTGCCTCATAGATGGCTCTTGGCATGCCATACACAACACTTGATTTCTCGTCCTGTGCAATGACATAGATAGGCTTTGATTTGCCAAGTGAAAGAATGCCATCCGTGCCGTCTGCCCCCATACCTGTGAGTACCACACATACAACCTCATCATAATTAGAAGATGTCAGTGAATCAAACATGATATTGGCACAAGGCTTGAGTCCGCCGATAGGTGGCATATCATTAAGGGATATAACATGTGAAGCACCTGATTTCTTTATAGCTATATGTGTACCGCCCGGAGCTATATACACTACTCCGTTTTTAAGCACCTCACCGTTTGAAGCCTCCTTCACCTGAACCTGACTTAGCTCATTAAGGCGCTCAGCCATACTCTTTGTAAAGCCGGCAGGCATATGCTGTACTAAAACAACCGGTGCCAAAAGTTCAGCCGGAAGAAACGGTATTACACTTTGCAGTGCCTTTGGACCACCTGTAGATGATGCAATTGCAACTATTTTATTGCTGCCTGCTGCCTTGTTTTTGTTTACAATAGCACCGGCTTTCTTCTCAACAACTGTGACATTGCGTGAAGCACTATGAACAGGTGTGATTCTAACGGCTGCATGCACAACCCTGAGCAGAGTTTCCTTAAACTGGTTTCCCTTTGCCTCTATGATATTGTTTGGTTTTGTGACGAAATCAAAGGCACCAAGCTCTAAAGATTTGATAGCTTCATCTGCTCCCTCGATGGTTAGAGTGCTTACCACCACTACAGGTGTTTTTATGCTCTCTTTCTGCAGATGTGAAAGCACCTCAAGACCATTCATCCTCGGCATATTTATATCAAGAATAACAGCATCGTACTTTTGTGTACGGAGCTTTTCAAGTGCTTCCAGTCCATCCTTACATGTATCAGTTGCCTGTAATTTATTGTCTGAATTGATTATATCACACTCAACCCTTCTCAGTAGTGCAGAATCATCAACTATTAAAATGTTAGATTTCATATTATTACTCCATTTCTCTTCGTCTTATGCGTCTTTCTTCTTCAAACACAAATCTGACTATTTTCTCCCGTTCTGTTATGCGGTCGAAAATAAACTTTGAACGTGCAAAATATCTGTCTGCATAGTCCAAAGACTGAGTACATTTTATTACCTTACAAACTATATTGAATTGTTGTGTACACTCCTCAAGTGCTAAAGAAAACTGAGCCATAAAATATGTACCTTCTTCAAGAGGTGTGCTTAGAGAAAATCTGATGCCTCCTCCGCTTATATCAAGGATAACTGATTTGACAGTATTCATATTTTTGCTGTTTATTGCATGATTCTTATACATCTTTTTGCAAAACTCAGGCTCACTCTCAGCTTTATCATCGTATCTGACTTCATAAAAGTACATGTCTATAGTACATGGAAGTCTGAAAAACTGACGTCTTTGTATCTTTTCCAGATTATTTATAAGCTCTATAGCAAGAAAATACATATTTTCCTTACGATAACGCCGTCTGACTATAGCAGAGCTTTTTAGTATAGTTTTGTTTTGTGTGTATATTATAAAGTCAAATTGCGTGCCAAGCTGAAATAAAACCACTCTGCCACTGTCAACAGGCATAGTTATTTCCCACATGCTGTCTGTTAGCTTGTCAGAAAAGCTGCTCTTATATGATGTGCTGTTATCGGATAAACCGGATGCAAAGATATCAATTTTGTCACCCGGAAAAATCAAACTTGTATATTCCATATGTCTTCCTCTTAAATTAACTATTGCTTTCTGTTAAAAAAATTTGAAAAAATATGTGAGATTGTTCTTTTCTCATCCAAAGCAGCAGATTCATTATCCAAAAGTCTTTTTGCAATTTCTTCAAATGACCGTGCAGCCTTTGAGGTCGGATCATAAATTGAAAGTATCTTCTGCTGCCTGACAGCCTTTTCAACCATTGCATCAGACGGCACATATCCCAGATACTCAAGACTTCCGTTTAAGAACTGCATAACAACGGAATTAATCTTGTTGAACACTATACTGCCATCCTCTTTTGACGCAGCCCTGTTGGATATAACGCGTATGCATACTTTTGACGGATCGAAATCAGGTCTCTTATACAGTGCTTTAAGCAATGAATATGAATCGGTGATTGAGGTAGGCTCCGGGGTTGTAACCAGCACAATTTCGTTGCTGGCCGCAACAAATTCCATGACCTGTTCAGACACCCCTGCACCGGTATCAATTATGATAAAATCATACATACTGTTCAACTCATTTATTGCAGAGACAATGAAATGAATCTGTTTGTGGTTTAGATTATTAAGCCCTACAACACTTGAGCCGGCTGAAATAAAATCAATGCCCAAAGGGCCGTTTGAGATGATGCTCTTTATAGTCTGGTTTTCATATATTACATCAGCAAGAGTATACTTAGGAATAACACCAAACATCACTTCGACATTGGCAAGACCGAAATCAGCATCAAAAATAATTACTCTCTTTCCGAGTCTGCTGAGCCAGACTGCCAGATTGACAGAGGTATTGGATTTGCCTACACCACCCTTGCCGCTTGTAATGGTAATAACCCGGGCAGGTTCTATATAATTTTGATTACGCTGCTTAATAACATTTCTAAGCTGCTGTGCCTGGTCCATTATTGTCTGCCTCCGAGTAATTGTTTGACAATCTTTTGTGTATCAAATACCTCTATATCATCCGGAACGTTTTGTCCATTCGTGACATATGATATACCAGCATCAGAGTATAGCTTTATATTTAACAGATTGCCATATGATGAGGTTTCATCAAGCTTTGTAAATATCAGCTTGTAATCGTCAATATCCTTATAGGAATCAATTATAGATATAAGATCCCTGTACTTGGTTGTAGCACTTAAGACGAGATATACCGACTTCTCATATTCAGGTGATAGACCTGCAAGAAGTGCTCTCATATCATTCCGCTGTGTCTCGTTCTTGTGTGAAAAGCCCGCTGTATCAACAAAAATCACATCTGCCTGCTCATATTCAGCCACCGCACTATTTAACTCTGTGGCAGTATAAATGACAGACATAGGTGTATCCAGAATATTTGCAAATGTACGTAACTGGTCTGTTGCAGCTATTCTGTATGTATCTGCTGTGATAAATGCGATATTTTTATTATAATTAACCTTGAATTTTGAAGCAATTTTAGCAATTGTAGTTGTCTTGCCAACGCCTGTCGGTCCGACAAAGAAAACAACTCTTGGTTTTTTGCCGTTTACCTTTATAGTTTCAGGCTGACCAAATCTTAAAATGAGTTTCTGGTATACATTGGACAAAATCACATCGAGACTGTTACCGGGACGTAGGAATTTCTCGATTTCATCCAGAATCTGATTGATATATTTCTCATCCACCTCATTATCCAGCAGTGTCTTGTATAAAATACGGACAAATTTAAGCTCCTGTGCACTTTGAGGCTTTGAAGGCTCCTTATTTTGAGGTTTATCAAATGTGCTTTCCATCATTTTGGCAATGGAATCAAGCTCCTTGATTTCCTGTTCAATATCGCTGGTCTGTTCAGCCGCCTTTGGGGCTGCCGGTGCAGGTGCAGGTGTAGGTTTTAAGGTCTCAGGTGCAGATTTTGTAGCGAATGAAGGCATCTTTATTTCTTCATCTGCCTTGTAATCAATTTTACCCGGGAGTGTAGTCCTTGCAAGCTGAGAGGTCGTTATTGTCTGTGTCTGTTTTTTTTCATCCATAGCCGCAGTCACCTCATATGTTGAGCTTTTGAATATACCAAATAATCCCTTTGGCTTAATCTCCTTGATATTCATAATCACAGCATTTGGACCAAAGGCCTGCTTTGCACATTCAATTGCTTCTTCTTTTGTTTTTCCAGTGAATTTGTTAATAGTCATTTATGCAGTCACCATTCCTACCGACTGAAGCTCAACATTTGATTCAACCTCATTGTAGGATAACACAATGAGATCCTTGAAATAATCCTCAGTCATTTTCTTAAAGTACATTCTAACAATTGGAGATGTAATAATAATAGCACTCTTTCCCAAACTTTCCAACTTACCAATTTCTGTTTCAACAGATTTGATAATAGCCTTTATCCTGTCAGGATCAAGAGAAAGGTAAGAGCCCTGCTCTGTCTGTTTAACAGATGACATAATTTCCTGCTCAACAGCAGGGTCAAGTGTGATGACACTTGTGGTCTCATTTGCAGGAAAATACTTACTTGATATAGCTCTCTTTAAGCCCTGGCGCACGTATTCCGTAAGTACATCTGTATCCCTGGTGGTCTGTGCGTGATCGGCAAGCGTCTCAAAAATTGTAAGCAGATCCCTAATAGAAATTCCCTCGCTCAAAAGATTCTGAAGCACCTTCTGAATCTCACCAAGACCAAGCAGCTTTGGTATGAGTTCGTCCACAATGACAGGGTTTGATTCCTTGAGATTGTTGACCAGATTCTGTACATCCTGTCTGGTGAGAAGCTCTGCAATATGAGATCTGATAACCTCAGTCAGATGAGTAGCTATAATCGATGGCGGATCTACAACTGTATATCCAAGACTCTCAGCACGCTCTCTTTGGCTTTCCGTAATCCATATGGCCGGAAGATGGAATGAAGGCTCAAATGTAGGAATACCTGTTATCTCCTCCTCCACATAGCCCGGATTCATAGCCATGTAGTGATCAAAAAGTATCTCACCTTCTGTTACCTGTATGCCCTTTATCTTGATGATATACTGATTAGGATTAAGCTGTATATTATCCCTTAATCGTATGATAGGTACGACAGTTCCAAGCTCTAAAGCAATCTGTCGCCTTATCATTACAACTCGGTCAAGCAGATCCCCTCCCTGATTTACATCTGCAAGAGGAATGATACCATAGCCAAACTCAAGCTCAATAGGGTCAACCTGCAGCAGTGAAACGACATTTTCGGGTTTTCGTATCTCCTCGGCATCGCTTTCAGCCTGTGCTGTCTCATCCTCTATGCTCTCAATACCGGCTTTTTTATCCAGATTTTTACCTGTTACAAAAAAAGCCACCGCAAGCCCAATAAAGAGCCACCACTCATTGCGAAGAGGTGTGAGTATACCTAAAACCACAAGTACAATTGATACAATATAAAGCACCTTGGCTGTGCCAAAGAGCTGGCCTAAAAGCTCTCCTGAAAAATCATTCTCATTGGAGCCTTTTGTGACAAGAATACCGGTTGAAAGAGATATAAGTAACGACGGTATCTGTGAAACAAGTCCGTCTCCGATTGTGAGCAGGCCAAACTTCTGTATAGCCTCATTTGCATCAAGCCCCTGAAACATAACACCCATTATGGTGCCTCCAACCAGGTTGATAAGTGTAATAATAATACCGGCTGTTGCATCTCCCTTTACGTACTTTGTAGCACCATCCATAGCTCCGTAGAAGCTTGACTCCTTCTGGATTTTATCACGGCGAGCCTTGGCTTCCTTGTCAGTGATGGCTCCTGTGTTTAAGTCGGCATCAATAGCCATCTGTTTGCCGGGCATAGCATCGAGCGTGAATCGTGCAGTTACCTCAGCAACACGCTCAGATCCCTTGTTGATAACAACAAACTGGATGATAATGAGCACTATAAAAACGATTGCACCGATGACTAAATTACCTCCACCGACGAATTGACCAAACACATTTACAACCACACCCGGGTTTCCGGTTGATAAAATAAGCCTGGTAGATGAGACATTAAGTGAAATCCTGAATATAGTCGTAAAAAGTAAGAGTGTCGGGAAAAATGACATATCAAGCACTTCTTTTACAAAAAGCACCTTAAAAAGGATGATAAGTGCTATTGAAAGGTTGAATGCAAGCATAACATCTAACAGAAAGGATGGAATAGGTATGATAAAAAACAAAACAGCACATAACAGATATAATCCAACACCTAAATCTGTCTTTTTTAACATATTCTATTCCTCCTTTCCGTTAAATCACGGACTGCATATATAAAGTCCGTATTTATCTTTTTGTTTTATAATAATAAATTAATCTAATTATTTTCCTTGTAAATCATGGCAAGAATTTCCGCAACTGACCGATAAAGCTCAGGCGGTATCTCAGCTCCAAGATCAACATTGTGAAAGAGCATACGTGCAAGAGGTTTATTCTCGACTATACGGATATTATTGTCTCTTGCTATTTTCTTTATTTTCTGCGCCACATAATCCTGACCCTTTGCAACCACTACCGGAGCATCATTTTTTTGAGCATCGTACTTTACTGCAACAGCAAAGTGAGTAGGGTTGGTGATGACAACATCAGCCTTTGGCACATCCTGCATCATCCTTCGCTGTGAAGCCTCCTGCATACGTTTACGCTGCTGACCCTTAATGACCGGATCTCCCTCTGTGTTTTTAAACTCATCCTTGACCTCCTGTTTGGTCATCTTCATATCATTGTTAAACTTGTGTTTATTGTAAGCAAAGTCAGTAATACCGACTATCATATAAACAATACTGATTTTAAGACCGGTATTTATGATGATATCACCAATCAGTACTATTGCCTGTTTGAGCGGAAGCTCATAGAGTATAAATATATCATTCTGATGTGATTTAATAGAGGAATAAGCCACATACATAATGATTCCAACCTTTAGCACAGACTTAAGAAGCTCAAAGATGGAGTCCTTTGACAGTATCCTCTTAAATCCGTTTATGGGATTAAACTTGCTAAGCTTTGGAGCCATAGGCTTAGTGGATATTTTAAATCCAACCTGGATGATACTCACGAGTATCGTGATTACAACTCCGAAAGCAAAAAACGGCAGCACAGTCAGTAAAAACTGAAGTATTACATTATTTAAATAATGCGTGACCGAAACAGATGAAATCTGCTCCTGTGACTCCTTTAAAAAGTCAGGCATTTTTTTATATACAGTAGAAAACAACCCAATCAGATTGCCCCCTACAAATGATATAAATATCTTTAATACTAAAAACAGCACTATAAGGTCAAAGGCAGCTGTAAGCTCCTTGCTTTTTGCTACCTTGCCCTCTTCCCTGGCATCCTTTAACTTCTTTTCTGTTGCCGGCTCTGTTTTCTCTCCACCCTCGCCATCCTGTGCAAACCATTGCAGATTGTAGCACAACACTGTATGCAATTTGGAAAATTCATCTAACCTGTCAGTACATTCCATCAATTATCGAAACCACCATAGTCTTAATTTCTGTAATAATAAAATTAGCAATGCTCGGAATTAGATATACTATCAAAAATAATACAATAAATCCTGCTATAATTTTTAACTGGATACCTACAGAGAACATATTCATCTGAGGCGCAACCTTTGCCATGATTCCCAGTATACAGTTCATTATCATCATGCACGCAAAGACCGGAAGAAATATCCTGAAGCCTATTACAAACATATCGCCCATATACTTAGTCATGGTAGAGAGCATATTGTCAAATTGAAACTGTGCACCTCCAAGCGGTACAACTGAAAAGGAGTCACAAACTGCCCTTATAAGATATGTGTGCATATCAGATACAAGAAGCAGGACAAGAACTACGTAATAGTAGAAATTACCTGTAACTGTTGTCTCTGAATTCATCGATGGATTGAATTCTGTTGCCATGGACAGACCTATATCCATATCAATCAGATTTCCCGCAAAAATAACAATGGAATTACATATATTGGCCGCAAAACCTATGAGCAGTCCTGTAATTCCTTCTTTTACGACCAGTACAGCAAAACCTACTGCACTGACATAGGAAAGCTGTGGTCTTTCTATGATATTGTACATAAACAAAGCAACAAAGGCTGATAAGCCGGTCTTGACACGTGCCGGAACCGCATTATCTCCAAAAAACGGAGCTATGTACACAAATGATGCAATACGCACCAGAATCAGCAAAAAATATTCAAAATTTGCAATAGAAAAAGAATAATTAATCATATATCATCCTATCCCATGCTTATATAATAACTGAATTTGGACCACAAATCAGTCATAAATCCGGACATAGTGTCGAGCATCCATGAGCCACAGAGCATCATCACAAGAAAAATTGCAATTATTTTTGGCACAAATGTAAGTGTCTGCTCCTGAATTGACGTAACTGTCTGAAATATACTGACTATAAGTCCGACAATCAGCGAGACAAGCAAAAGCGGAGCTGATGTAATGATTGTAGTATAAATTGCCTCTCTGGCAATATCTAAAACAGCTTCCTGGGTAATCATATGTACACCTCCTAGTAAAATGTCTTGACCAGATTACCAATAACCAGATCCCAGCCATCCGCAAGGATAAACAAAAGTACCTTAAACGGCATCGAGATGGTTGTCGGTGGAAGCATCATCATACCCATTGACATTAGCACTGATGAAACAACCATATCTATCACTATAAACGGAATGTATATTAAAAAGCCTAATATAAAGGCTGTTCTAAGCTCACTAAGTATAAAGGCCGGAACAAGCGTTGTAAAAGGTACATCATCATAGTCATCGTACTCATCTCCTGAGATATCCACAAACAGCTTTATGTCCTTAGTCTGTGTCTGCCCATACATAAACTCCCTGAATGGTCCCTCAGCCTCCTTTATAGCCTCCTGCTGGGTGATTTTACCCTCATCAAGGGGCTTTATAGCCTTTTCGTTTACCTGTGAAAAAGTCGGCCACATAATAAAAAGTGTCAAAAACAAAGCCAAACCGACAAGAACCTGATTAGGTGGTGCTGTCTGGGTACCGATAGCTGTTCTGACAAAATGCAGTACGATAATAATTCTTGTAAAAGAAGTCAGCATGATGAGAATAGAAGGTGCTAAAGATAATACTGTAAGCACCAAAAACATCCTGACAGGTGTGGACAGAGAGCCTGACTCATTGTTGTAATATATGTTCAGACCGTTTGTGCTGTCAGAGGTGGCATCGGCTAAATCCTTGTCACCACTGTCAAGACTTTTAACGTCATCCAAATCGTTTGTCACATCATTTGTACTGATATCACCGGATGGTGAGGGGCTCTGACTTGCATTTACACTGTCAGGATAAAATATGCATAATGAAATTGTTACCATAAGGACTGCAATTGCAAAAATAAATGATGCATTGCAATATACAGCCTTGAATTTCTTCATGAATCTATTCATGTCTGCTCCTGTTACTGTACTTTTCTTTCAATTTATCCATAATTGCTGAAAAGGATTCCGGATTCTGCGTCATGCTTTGAGGATCCTTAAATGATAAATCCTTTAATTCCTCCTCCTTAAGCTCGGTGAGATAATTCACATCATCCTTTCCGATTGAAACAACGATATATTTTGTGCCTGCCTCAACAATACTGATCATCTTATTATTTCCGACGCTTATTGTTTCAATAATTCTAAGATTCTTATTAAAGCTTCGCCCCTTCTGGATACCCGCCATCCATCTGGTGGTAAAATATGTCAGGATAAGCACAAAAACAAAAATTATTAAAACTGTGATGAGCTGGACAAAGCTGTCCAGTGATGTTGCTGCTAATATCATTTTAATTCCTCTGCATAGTATTGATTAAATGTCAGCTGAAACTATTTTGTCTTTCCGGTGTTTATCTTTGAATTGACTATCTCAGTGATTCGTACACCAAAGCTTTCCTCAATTACAACAACCTCGCCCTTAGCTACATATTTACCATTTACAAGAATATCTATCGGTTCTCCTGCCAGCTTATTAAGCTCTATAATCTTGCCCGGACCGAAATCGAGTATTTCGGAAATGGATTTTTTAGTGCGTCCAAGCTCAACTGTCACTTCAAGAGGAACATCCATGATTAAATCGATGTTTTCAGGCTGGTAGGCCTGATTTGGCATGGCCCCAAAAGGGGTGAATTGAGCGTTCTGTACATTAACCTGATTGCCTATCATATTTTGTGCCCCCATATTCTGGTTCATCATTCCCTGATTCATCATGTTCTGACTATTCATATTCGAATTCATCATATTTTCGTTTATCATGCCCTGACTATTTGCGGAAGCATTATTCATGCTGCCGACATCCTGTGGCTGTTGTATAGGCGCAGCCTGTGTGGCGGTGTTTGAACTTTGAGGAACATCCTCTGTCACACTTTGTGTATCAAGCTCCATATTCTGAGATACCCCCTTACACATTTCCTTTACAAATGCCGGTGGATAAAGCTGCATTATCTCGCTGTCTACTAGATCCCCAATCTCCATACGGAAGGAAATCTTTACAAACTCTTCAGACAGGAAACTGTCAATTTCACCCTCGTTTAAGGTGTTTTTTAAATCAACAACCTCTGCGATAGGAGGGCTGATATCGATAGTACGATTGAGCATAGACGAAAGAGATGTGGCGGAAGAACCCATCATCTGGTTCATTGCCTCACTGATAGCACTAAGGTGCAGCTCTCCAATCTCACCATTTATATTCGTTCCATCTCCACCCATCATAAGGTCGGTTATAATTTTTACATCCTTTTCTTTGAGTACGAGAATATTGCTTCCATTTAACCCCTGTGTGTATCCGATTTTGATAAACACACACGGCTTTTCATACTCGTCAACAATTTTGTCCCAATTTGAAAAAGAAACAACAGGAGTAGAAATCTCTACTCTTCTATTTACAAGTGAAAACAGCGTGGTTGCAGCTGTTCCCATACTGATATTGGCAATCTCTCCAATCGCATCCTTTTCGGATTCTGTCAATATCTCATCGCTCGAATCCGCCGCATCGTTGTTATTTAACAATGCGTTTATTTCCTCCTGCGATAAAACTCCATCCATGATTTATTGCTCCTCTCTGACTACTGATGTAATTCTTACCGCATATTTATCACCGGAAGAACCAGGTAGTGCAGTAAACTTTTTGATATTTCCTACATAAATGTCCAACTCATCATCCACATTGGTGTCAAGTCTTATTACATCACCCGGCACAAGCGTAGAAAAATCCTTTACCGATATAAGACTCTTGCCAAGTACCGCTTTGACCGGTATTTGTGATTTTTGAATAAGGCTTTCTATGGCATTTCTATAGTTGGTTTCATCATGATTTTGTATGTTAGAATACCAGTATCTGGTATTCAGCTTATCTATAACAGATTCAAGTGTGATATAAGGCAGACATATATTCATCAATCCCTCAACATCACCAATCTTTATATTCATAGTGATAATAGCTATCACCTCGCTGGGAGATATAATCTGAGCATACTGGGAATTGGTCTCAATTCGCTCTAAATGAGGGCTTATATCAAGTACATTCTGCCACGGCTCATGGAGCAGATTAATGCATATAACTAAAATACGCTCAATAATCAAAAGCTCAATCTCTGAAAATTCTCTCGTCTTATCGAGAGAATCTCCCCTTCCGCCAAGCATACGGTCTACAATAGCATATCCAAGACCTGAAGCCATTTCAACTATTATATTCCCATGCAACGGTGCAAAGTTGACAATGCCAAGCAGCACCGGATTTGAAAGCGCGTTTGTGAATTCAGAGTATGTAACCGCCTCCGAATTCATCACCTCTACCTGCACAGACTTTCGCAGATAAACGGGAAGGTTTGTTGTAAGAAGCCTTCCATAATGCTCAAATATTATTTCAAGGGTCCTTAGATGCTCCTTTGAAAACTTAGATGGGCGGGCGAAATCATAGTCTTTCACCGTTTGTTCACTATTTTCTTTTATTTCATCTACATCAAGCTCGCCGCTACTTAGGGCATTGAGCAGATTGTCTATCTCACTCTGAGATAAAACATCACCCATCTGTTAATCACCACCTGTATCCAAATTATTAAATATCTGCCTGTTTTAATACCGGCATAAGTATTTGTAAAGAAATCATCACTGGGTAAGTGAAGATACAATATTTACATCTATTATATAGTCGGCTCCGAATTTTTTCTGGAGAGTTTTGAGAATCTTATCATGAACAGCACTCTTATCGGTGTTGTACTGTTCCATTGTGTAATCGCCTATTATGTCTGTAATGTCTGCTAAGATAACATTTTTCTTGGCGGACAAATCCTCACCGTAGGTCTTATATCCGTCACTCTTTTTGTTGAGTGAAAGTGATATGCCACAAACAAGATAATGTGTATTGCCATCCTCAGATGGGGCAAAATTGAAGGTAAGTGTATCGCCATCGGCTGTAAGTGCATAATCAACAATCTGATCCTGCGGCAGCTGTGAACCACTTGTTGCAGTGTCACTGTTTAAGTCTAGTGATATAGCCTCACACACCTGGTCTATCAGGTTGTTTGCCTTTTTTGTCTCAGGTATAATTGTAAATATAAGCAGTGCTGTAAGCACAAGGTTTGCAAAGCAAAGTGCTAAAATCAGTACTGAAATTAAATTCTTTTTCATATGCATTCCTTTCCGGATTAATTGGTATTGAACTCTGAATTGTAAGAATTATACACCTTAATCTCTACACGTCTGTTCCTGGCCCTTCCATCTGGAGTAGAGTTGTCCGCAACCGGATCATAGTCTCCTCTTCCGGATGACTTTATATGGGCAGGGTTTAAGCTTGTATTGTCCCTGATATAATTTGCAACGCTCAGTGCTCTGTACATAGAAAGCACATCATTACTCTCATACTTGGAACGTGATGAAACCGGAACATTGTCAGTATGTCCTTCAATCTCTATCAGATTATCCTGATATGTAGCTAAAATAGATGAAATCTTGTTCACTACCGGATATGCCTCTTCCATTACATCAGACTTACCCGATTCAAACAACAGGGCTCCATTCAAACTCAATTGCACGTACTGTGCATTGAAATCCACTTCTACAGCATCCTGTAAGCTAGTGTTTTCGAGCTGTTTTTCTATCTGCTCTGACATTTTCTCAGATTCAGAAAGCTCCATCTGCTCATACTGTTCTTCGGCATTCTTGTCATCACCCTCTGTGGTGCTTTCAGTTGTCGACTTGGAATTGGCCAAATCATTGTAATATTTATCCAAAAACTCAAGCTGGCTGACTCCTGCTCCCACAAGCCTGCCATCACCTATAGATGTGCTGCCTCCCGGCAGAACGCTCACACTGCTTGTCAGTGAAGCGATGACTAACTGGAACTTCTCAGCGTCAACAGTTGACATAGAGAATAAGAGCACGAAAAAGCATAAAAGCAGGTTCATAAGATCCGAGAAGGTTGACTGCCACGCCGGTGCTCCCTTTGGCGGATCCTCAGGTCTCCTTTTCGCCACTATTCCTCACCTCCGCCTTCTGGTGAGAGAGCCTCTCTCTTGTCAGGTGCAAGGAAGGACTTGAGCTTTTCCTCAATAACACGTGGGTTTTCACCCGCCTGAATGGAAAGCAGACCTTCTATGATAAGAGTCTTGAGAGTGAGCTCAAGCTCGTTGTTAGCCTTAAGCTTGTTAGCAAATGGGGCGCAAAGCCAGTTGGCAATAAGCGAACCGTAGAATGTAGTAACAAGGGCAACCGCCATATTCGGACCTATTGTTGAAGAATCCTCAAGGTTCTTAAGCATATTGATAAGACCGATAAGTGTACCGATCATACCCCAGGCAGGACCCTGCTCTCCCCAGAATTCCCAGAAAGAAATTGTTTTCTTATGACGTTCCTCCATGCTTAGCATATCAGTTTCAAGAATGCCTCTCACAAGCTCTGCATCCGTACCGTCTACTACAAGCATAATACCCTTCTTTAAGAATTCATCGTCTATACTGCCGGCAGCTTCCTCGAGGGCTAAAAGTCCCTCCTTACGGCTGACATTTGACAACTCTATTATTTTATTTATTGTCTCTCCTGGGTCTACGCTCTTTTCCTTAAAAGGAAGTGCAAATGACTTGATTCCGGCTATAAAGCCCGATAGCTTGTTAGAGCAAAGCACAGCCGAGAGTGAACCACCTATCGTGATAATTGCAGAGGGCGCATCAAGAAAGTTTAATAATGCAGGTACCCCACCATTTTGAATGATACCGAACAAAACCATTCCGATACCAAGAATTACTCCTAAAAGAGATGCTATATCCACTTATACACACCTTCCATAAATAAATATTTGTCGAATGACCTTAGTTATAATTCTACTAAATTTTAGTGTAAATGTCTATGTAAAAATAATATTTTTGATAAAAAATACACAAAATATTGGGAAATGGCCTAAACCATCCCCCAATACCTTGCGAAATTATTATCTCTTGAGATTGATAAGCTCCTCGAGAAGTGTATCAGATGTAGTGATGACACGTGAGTTTGCCTGAAAGCCACGCTGAGTGACTATCATATCCGTAAACTGTGAAGACAAATCTACATTTGACATCTCAAGCTCTCCTGATGAGATAGAGCCTCCGTCAGCAGATATTTCAACTCCTATTCCATCAAATTCACCTGAGTTTAATGTGCTCTGATAGCAATTGTCTCCGATTTTTTCAAGACCTGATGCATTGGCAAACTGTGCCACAGCTATCTGGCAGAGCAGAACTGTATTACCATTGTCATATGAACCGTATATCTTACCATCGTCACTGACAGTTATGCCTGTAAGTGCTCCAAGTGCTTTTCCCTTGCCATCACCCTGCAAGTCACCGTTCATACCACCGATAGTAGAGGTTCCGTTATTATTATAGTTCATGGATTTGCTGAAATCCACTTCTATATTGCTGAAATTACTTCCGTTGATTGAGGCATCCTGTGTGTTTAAGACTGAAAGATTCAGGTTTATTGTCTTTGCAGCCTGTGAATTTGCACTTGAAATTGATGTAAAGCTACCCTCACTCTGGTCAAAAACGAGCGAAGCGTCCTCAAATATAGTCTGGGGATCTACAGCCCTTCCTTTATACGAGTACATTGTCTGTCCGTTTGGTCCCTGGCTTGTAATAAAATTACCATCCTTGTCCACATCAAATATTGAATTTCCCTTAGAATCAACGATATCCTTAAGCGTTACATCATATGTACCATCGGTATTTGTCTTTTTAATACCAAACTTCGCAGTATAGTTGTATCCCAGGTCATCAAAAAAGCCTATAGTGATGATTCTTCCGGTGTCGGCTGCCTGGGCATCATTTTTATCGAGCACACCTGATACATATGCCTTTGTTGTAGCCTCCGGAGCTGAGGTTTTAGTGGCAGACGACATTACCTGCAGTGATGATACCGTATCCTTTATCACGTTGCCCTTTGCATCTACCTGCCATCCCTGCAATGTATATCCTGTAGAGCTCATACATAAATAGCCGTTACCATCTACATAGAAATCGCCGGCACGGGTGAAAAGACGGTTTGTTCCATCACTTACCACAAAAAAGTTAGTCGCGTTTTTGTCATTTAATCTAAGATCAAATGGATTACCGGTAGTCTCAGCGGAACCGGCTCCGGTAATATTTACAGCAGTGGCACCCGACTTTACACCAAGACCTATCTGCTTTGCATTTTTTCCGCCGGTACCGGTGGCTCCGTTTCCGGCCGAAGCGCCCGATGTAGTCTGGTACATAATCTCACTGAAACGCACTGAAGATGCCTTAAAGGCCTCAGTATTTACGTTTGCGATGTTGTTACCAATAACATCCATTCTTGTCTGATGTGTCTTGAGTCCTGACACAGCAGAATAAAGTGATCTCATCATAGTTGTTTGTCCTCCTATAGTATAGATGGACGGTATAGGCTTTTTCTGTCATTCAAAAGCCCTCTGCCTCCTTAAAAGGTCCGGCTACATAATTACCGCTCCATCAATATTTGTAAATACATTTGAATTAGTTTCTGCCTGGTCCATTGCAGTGACAACGGTCTTACTTGGCACATTTACTATAAACGCAATATCATCTACAAGCACCAGTGAATCGTTTACACCCTTGCTATCTGCAGCTGCTATCCCCTTTTGAAGACGCATGCTCTGGTCGTCGGAAAGATTAATATTTCTCTGTGTCAGCCGCATTGATGCATGCTTTGAGAATTTAACCGGCTGTGTCTGCTGCTTTAATATTTCCTCAAAAGATATACCATTTATCTTTTTTTCTGTAGATTTTTGCTTATTCAGATATTGATTTGTCAGCTGCTCTATGGATGAGTAATTATTAATGATATTCTTCATAATCCACCTCACGCAGTCTGATTCGTATCGTTTTCTTTACTGTCAGCCTGATTATTTTTATCTGCCGCAATAAGCTCCTTAAGCTTATCCTCATAAGCCTGAAGCTTGCTGTAATCACTGGCATTTATAAACTGCTTACCATAATCCGAAAGTCCGTCGTACAGCTTTCTCGCTTCCTCTATGCTGTCCTTTGAATCTATCGTCAGATTTTCTATCTTTGGAAGCTTTGCTATAAGACTTGAAAATGTACTTGAGTTTACAATTGCATCGTAGTACTCATCCGTTGATACAGAATAGAGACTCGAGTAGTCGTACATTTTTTCATTGATAGACAGCTGAATCTTGCCATCCTTATATGTGACATAGTCTACCTTGCCACTGTAGTATCCGGAAGCACTATCCTTATCAGTAACAATAACCTCCTTGCCTACAAGTGAAAGTGCTGCACTCTTTGTAGTCTGGTCATATGACGACGACATGGATTCTTTCATAGAAAGAGTTGCCTCCAGCTGTGAGAATGTAGCCATCTGTGCCACATAGTCAGTGTTGCTTGTCGGCTCAAGCGGGTCCTGGTACTGCATCTCTGCACTTAAAAGCTTTAAGAAATCATCATAGCCAAGATTTGAGCCACTTGCTTTTGCACTGCTTGTTTTTCTGTTTTGTGTCGGAGTGGTATTTGTCTTGTCTAGCTTTCCGTTTGTAACATTTGCTGTAATTGCCATTTGTCCTCCTTTTTCATGACACCTTATGCTGTGAAATCTACTGAATTTCCGTTATCTCTCATAATCTGTGTCACAAGTCTTTCTTCAGCGCGATCCTGCATCATATCGCCGTCTATGCCGCTGTCAGAGCTGTTTGAACCATTATAGGAATTTGTGCTCTCCTGCTGTCTGCTGTCGTTTGCAGCACCCTGCTCGAGATTCCTCTCAAACTCATGTGATGCAACGGTGATTTCCACCTCATTTACCCTGATGCCTGAATTGTTTAAGGCTTCCTTGAGATTGACCATCTGTGTCTGTAAGGCTTCTTTTACAGCCTCATTGGAAACTGCAATTCTTGCAGATATCTCGCTGTTCTTCTGAGATACGTTGATATACATTCTTCCAAGGCTTTCAGGTGTAAGCTGAAGGTTAATTGCCGATTCTTCAGTGGTGTTTGATATGCTCATACTGTCGACAATCTGTCTGATGATATCGGTCGTATCAACACGTGAACGGCTTTGTGACTGTGACATTTCAAATGAAGTATCGGTATTCAGCTGTTCGCTGACAGATGCATGAAGCACTGAATTGTCTGAGTGTGCGCCATCATCATGATGCAATACGCGCTCACCGGAATCATCAAAGCTGCTGTCAACCTGTGTCTTTTCTGCATTTTCATCTGATGTAATACCATTGCCTGTTTTGCCTGAAGAAGTGCCTTCGTCCGAGTTTTGGTAAGAGCTGTCCTGTGTACTGCCATCATATACCTTAACAGCTTCATCAGCAGTGTCGTTTATATTCTGACCCGAAGCTGCTGTATCGTCATAGCTGCTGTCAACCGTTTTTTCCGGTGTATTTACACTACCGGTCGATTCAGTGGCATCCGTTGTATCAGCCGAAGAAACTATATCTGCATCTAGTATTTCACCATCATCTGAAGCAGTAAGCTGTGATAATAGATCAAGCTGTGCATCATTTTCAGATGCAACCTGAGACACATCATTAAACAGTGCAGTAAAGTCGGCATTTAAAACAAGTGCCTGTGGATCAGATGCATTTCCGGTGACCTCACAATATAAGGCCGACAGATTTGCAGGGTTGAGTAAATCCATAGCTGTCAGTCCAAGAAGCTGCATTGCATTATTAAGTTCATCCTCAGATATATCGAGGTCGTCAGTTACTTTTTCAACTATCTGCGAAGATATATCATCGGTGATTTTTTTTACTTCGCTTTCTGTAGGGCTGTTTTTTGATGCAGTTTTGATGCTTATTTCCTTAGTGCTGTTTTTATTTAAAGTATAAGAGTTTCTTCGCTTTAAAAATGTAGTGCTGTTATCCTGCACAGCTGTCCGGCCGCCAAGATAGCTTTTAAAGTCAATACCGGATTGTGCAGCTGTTTGAGTTACAGCCTTCTGCCCTGTCGAAACAGTTCGTCCACCTGATACATTTGGTACAACAGGTGATATTGTATTGTCTGCCATATTCTCCTCCTTTCTTTTATTATTGTAACAAGATATGCTATCAGTTCTGTGAAGGATTCATAATCTTAGTAACCTTTGCCGCCGTAGCCGAATCCATTTTACCAAGGATATTACCTCTCGACTGGGCATCCATGGCATTTAATATCTTGGCAACAAGTGACAGATTGTCGGTCATGCTGTCAAAAATAGCTGCGGCCTCCTTAGGCTTCATTTTGGAATATGTCTTGGCATAATCCTTAATTTCATCATCCTGTTCAAGCTGTTCACACACCTGTTTATATAAGATTTCTGCATTGGCAGGATCTACCTGCTCGTAGAATTTCTTATATTCTTTTATATCGGGTGCTTTATCTGAAAAAACAACCTCCTCATAGTATTTTTCTTTTTCCTCCTCAAAGGCTGCCTGATCCTCCTTATAGGTGCTCAAATCCTGTATCTGGGCATTTAAATCATTGATTGTCTGGGCATCAGCCTGATTCTTGCTATTGGCATCATCCAATTGTTTTTCAAGCTCCTTAATTCTCGAAACCGCATCGTCCAAATTTGTGTAGCCTGCGGTCTCTTTGGACTCAGATGCAGTGATATTGCCGGAATCAGGAAGTATTTTACTTAGTACAGGCACATCCTTTAGTGCCGGCGCAAGCACAGTCGAGCCAAAGCCACCCACATCTGCTTTTACAAAAACTGCAAATATTCCAAGCCATATTGCGATAATAAGTATAGTAACAAGCACCATGACTATCTTGCTTGAGACAGAATCACTGTCATCATTTTCTGCATCGGGCTTATCGGCTTCATGATTCTTCTTTGCTTTCTTAGCCGCCTTTTTAGCGGCTTTTTCTTCCATTTTCTTTTCTTTTTTTGTTTTCTTAGCATCCTTGGTTGATTCTGCTTCGTTTAGTTCTGCCATATTTCCTCCGGACTACGAATTATAGGTAAAGCTCACAAGCTGGTCTATCTCTTTGGATTCGTTGTCTTTTTCCTCTTTTTGAAAATCCTCAAATTTCTTATCGCGCAGCTTCTCATGCGTCTTGCGCTCTTTCATAAGCTCATTCAATGCCACTCTTTTAACCTCCAGCATATCCTCCGCTTTCTTTACATTCATAAGCTGTGTGCGGATAGCCGATTTGAGTGAACTTATGTTTTTTTTGCAAATATTAATTTCAGATATATTTAAGCTGCCTGAAAGCTGTTCCTTAAGAGCAGCTTCATAGACTGCACGCTTTCTAAACAGCTCTTCGAGCTTTTCTTTTTCAGTCAGATAAGCACGGTTTGCTTCCGAAAACTCGTTCTTTGCCTGTGTTTCAAGCTTTATTTTTATATCAAGTATATTTTGCATGCTGTATTTGAATTTTCCCATACTACTCGAACACCTTCTCTAAAAGCTCAAGTTCCTCTTCAAAGCTGAATTTCTCATCTGTTCCCTGACAAAGGAATGAGTTAACAGCACCAATTTTTTGAATGGCATAGTCGATATCTTGGTTTGAGCCGTTTTTGTATGCACCGATATTGATAAGATCCTCAGCCTCCGTGTATGTGGCTAGCACGTTTTTTAATCTGCCGGCGAGATTTTTGTGCTCCTTAGTTGCTATAGCACTCATAACTCTCGAAATACTCTGCAGTACATCGATAGCCGGATAATGATTTTTATGTCCCAGCTTTCTATCGAGCATGATGTGGCCATCCAAAATAGAACGCGCCGTATCTGTAATAGGCTCATTGAAATCATCTCCATCGACAAGCACAGTGTACAGCCCTGTGATAGAGCCTTTATCAGCTCTTCCTGCTCTCTCTAAGAGCTTTGGCATCTCAGAATACACACTTGGTGGATATCCTCTCGTCACAGGGGGCTCTCCGGATGCCAGTCCTATCTCTCTTTGAGCCATGGAAAAACGTGTCAGTGAATCCATCATCAAAAGCACGTCTTCACCCTTGTCACGAAAATATTCAGCGATGCTTGTAGCTGTCTTTGCAGCCTTGTTTCTTATAAGAGCCGGCTTGTCAGAGGTTGCAACTACTACAACAGAGCGTGCCATACCCTCAGGGCCAAGATCCCTTTCTATGAACTCTCTAACCTCCCTGCCTCGCTCTCCAATCAGGGCAATTACATTGATATCTGCCTTTGTGTTGCGGGCAAACATACCAAGAAGAGTACTTTTACCGACTCCTGAGCCTGCAAAAATACCGATACGCTGTCCCTTGCCTACTGTGATGAGGCCATCTACTGCCTTCACTCCCAGAGGAAGCACATCACTGATAATTTCTCTGGACATCGGATCAGGTGGCGGTGCTTCTATCGGATATTCACTGTCAAGCTTAAGGTCTTTTTCATCACAGTCAGTTACACGGCCTATTCCGTCAACTGTATGGCCTAAAAGCTCATCACCGACAGCTACCGTGAGAGGATGTCCTGTATTTTCAACTATACAGCCGACACCGACTCCCTCCACATTGTCAAACGGCATCAGAATAATATGTGAATCTTTAAATCCTACCACCTCAGACATGACATAATCCCTGCGTTCCTTGTCAAGAAAAATCATGCAAAGATCATTGAGCTTAGCCTTGGGACCAATTGATTCTATCGTAAGTCCGACAACCTTGTCCACCTTGCCAAAGCATTTATAGTACTCACCGCTTTTTAATTGTAAATACTTTTGTGCTACCTCTAACAATTAAAATCCCTTTCTTCCAACACTCATACAGCTATATCAGCTGCAAAGTGAGCGTATATCCTTCACCAGATTGTTGAGCTCCATATCAATTCCACAGTCAAACACTCCAAAGCTTGTCTCAATGAAGCAGCCGCTCGTGTCAAGATTTGCGTCATTTACAACCTCGATATCAATATCATTGCCTATGCGTTCCTGAATCTCAGCCAAATGCGACATCATAAACTTATAGTTTGAATGAGCTACATGTATACGAAATTCTTTGCCCACCTCGATATTTGACATGGTATTTTCAACCAGATGAAACAAGATATCCTTTTTATCATCGAACTGTATTTTAAAGACCTTATTAAAAACCTGAATTATTGCATCTATCAGATCTGATTCAAGCTCCTTTGAATAAGCATCATATTTTGATTTCAAAGCGCTTTCTTTATCTGAAAGCTCCTGTCTTAAAGATATTTCTTTTTCGTCAAACTCTCTCTGACACTCAGCCAGACCTTCCTCATAGCCCTTTGACTTGTTATCAGCATATAGAATCTGTGCACGTTGTTTAGCCTCATCTAAAAGTCTTGAGGCCTCTGCCTTTGCTTTGTCCAATATGCTATCAGCCTCAAGCTTTGCTTCCTCTAAGAGCCTTTCCTTCTCAGCTGAAACATCTATTTCTGTGACTACAGCAGCATTTATGCCATCATTGAAGCCGCTCTCCTGCGTGTCCAGATTTAGCGATTTTGTTTTTCCTAAGCTGCTCTGTGCATCAGATGATATGCCTGTATAGCTATCAGCTGGGTGGCTTATGGAGTCGGCAAAAATCTGCTTTATCATGGAATTGCTATTTATCACTCGGACATTTTTATCTTCTCCGGCAACACGATACTGCTTTAATATATTAGACAACTATATCATCACCTCCGCCTCTTGAAATGACGATATCACCCGAATCCTCAAGCTTTCTGATAACAGCAACGATCTTTTGCTGTGCCTCCTCAACATCCTTCATACGTACAGGTCCCATGAAATCCATATCCTCTTTTATCATAGCGGCAAGTCGTTTTGAAAGATTCCTAAATATGACATTTTGTACTTCCTCTGTAGAACTCTTAAGTGCAAGCTCAAGATCCGCATTCTCCACATCTCGGAGCACTCTCTGGATAGACCTGTCATCCAGGAGCAGGATATCCTCGAATACAAACATCTTCTTTCTGATTTCTTCTGCAAGCTCAGGTTCATCAACCTCAAGTGATTCCATAATACGCTTTTCTGTAGCACGGTCTACATTGTTTAATATATTGACGATAGAATCTATGCCACCGACAATTGTATAGTCCTGATTGACAAGAGATGAAAGCTTTCTCTCCAGCACTCTCTCGACCTCCTTTATGACATCAGGTGATGTTCTGTCCATCTGGGCGATACGTCTGGCAACATCAGCCTGCTTTTCCGGAGGCAAAGCACCAAGTATCATGGCAGCCTGTGAAGACGACAGATAAGAAAGAATCATGGCAATTGTCTGAGGATGCTCGTCCTGTATGAAATTAAGCAGCTGTGCAGGCTCAGTCTTTCTGACAAACTCAAATGGTCTGACCTGTAATGATGCTGTAAGCTTGGAAATAACTCCCTGAGCCTTTTCGCTGCCTAGAGCTTTTTCAAGGAGCTCCTTGGCATAGCCGATGCCACCCTCAGCAATATACTGCTGCGCGAGACATACCTGATAATATTCATCCAAAACAGATTCTTTATCCTGCGGAGAGACGCTTCTGGTGTTTGCTATTTCGAGTGTCAGACTCTCTATCTCATCTTCCTTCAAATGCTGGAAGATGGCTGAAGCCTTTTCAGGTCCAAGTGTAATTAAAAGAATAGCAGCTTTTTGTAAACCACTGTAATCATCTATCATATGTAACTACTCCCAATCCTCATTAAGCCAGTTACGCAACAGCTGCGCGGCCGCTTCGGGATTTTCATCAACAAATTTTTCTATCAGAAGACGTGTCTCCGTCTTCTCGTTATATCCAATATCCTCAAGAGGCTCATTATTCTCAGCAGTCTGTTCTAAAAGAGAATCTACAGACAGCTCCTCCTCTTTTGGCTCCTCCTCACTGCTTCTTGTGCTCTTAAATACCACAAAGCCAAGCAGTGCAAAAATAAGGACAGTGATTGCAATCTGTAAAATATCACTCAACGAACGCACGCCAGATGCCTTGTCAACAAACTCCGGCTGCTCATATACAAGGAATGAAATCTGTGTGATACCTGTTGCATTCTGCACGGAAGTTACAAGATCCTGGTCTACATCCGTCACCTTGACCGGATCTGCATGCTTTGCTTTGTACTCCTCCCAGCTTGTATCCTTGAGCTTTCCGTTCTTTTCAAGACTGCTTTCATCATATACCTTATACCTGGTAGCAACTACGGTAATTGAAGATGAATCATACTTGATTGAGCCTCCATCGTTTTTACTTGTAGTGATTTTTTCATCATTTAAATACTTTTTGTCGTTATCTGTAATTGACGACTCTGATGGAGTGCCATCCTGTGTAGTGTATGTAGTATCATCGCTGTTTGAATCAGTTCCGGGAACCGCAGCCTGACCATTAGTTGCATCCGACTGGTAATTCGACTCACTGTCCAAAAGGCCTGTGTCGGTCTGTCCATCAGGCAGAGTGTAATTTTTCTGGGCTGTTTCAGTCTTACTGAAATCTATGTCCAGATTCATGCCAACTTCAATATTTGAGAAAATATTTGAGCTCTCTAAGGTCTTTTTGACTTCATTTTTCACCTGCTCCTCTAGCTTTTGCTTATAAGAAAGCTGTGATGTTGCAAGACCTGCCGATGTATCGGAATCTCCGCCCGAGTAAAGTACATTGGCCTTTTTGTCGATGATAGTAATGCCCTTTGTGGTATCGTTTCCAAGAGCTGTTGCAACAAGACGTGCTATCGCATAGGCCTGATCGTCTGTAATCGAATCCTTAAGTCCAAGAGTGACAGCTGCTGTTGCCTCCTCTTTAGACTTAAGAATGGTACCATCCTTGTCAGGCATTGTGATATCAACGCTTGCTTCATTTACGTATGACTGTTTTTCCAGATGATCCTTAAGCTTATCCTCCAGATACACCTGATACTTTTTCTGCTTATCAGCCTCGGTTGTTGAGAAGCTGCCGTCTGTGACATTGTCTATCGAGTACGCCTGCGCAGGGATGCCGTTATCACCCAGTGCCATAATGGCATTTACCTCATCTGATTTATTGACAAAAAACACAAGCTTGCTGTCCACCTCATAGCTTATATTGTTATCTTCAAGTACTCCCTTTATTGTGGAAGCCTCTGATGCACTCTGTGCCTCGACCAGCTCAACCTGTGTAGGCCTTGATATGACTACGCCAAGTATTACAAGGGCCACTATAACCACAGCTGCTATACTTATGAGCACGGAGCGCTGCTTAGTATTGAATTTTTTCCACCATGCAGTTATTTTATCCCAAATAGCCTTTAAACGTTCTGGCATTTTCTATTACTCCTTATATTGACATCTGCATAAGTTCTTTGTATGCGTCAATTATTTTATCCCTGACAGCAACAGTGTACTGCAATGCCACAGCCGCCTTTGTTTCCGCAACAAGCAGATCATGTGTATTATCAGACTCGCCAAGTGCAAATCTCACTTCCTCCTGCTCAGCTGCATTCTGCAGATCATTTGTCTCACCGATGCTTCCCATGGCAGCAGAAAGTACATCAGAAAATGAATCCGTCTTGTCAGTTTTGGTAAGAGAGGTATTATTAAAAAAAGATTTAATATCTCCTGTTGAAATTCCATTAATGTTTGAAATATCCATCAAAAAACTCCTTTATGTATGTATCAGCCGGCTATTTGCCTATTTGTAAGCCATTTTGTGCCATTGACTTGCTTGCCTCAAAGGCAGTTGCATTGGCTTCATATGCACGTGTGGCATCTATCAGATTGGTCATCTCTGTGACTGTATTGACATTTGGATAAGAGACATAACCATCTGCATCAGCATCAGGATTTGATGGGTCATACTCCTTGATAAAATCAGTAGAATAATCTGATGTCACGCTGCTTACCTTTACACCGTTTCCAACAGCGGCCTTCTTTGATGAAGAGTATATCTGTGAAAAAGGTGTGACATTTTTCTCGGAAAAAGTCACAATCTTTCTACGGTACGGTGTGCCTTCCTTTGTGGACGTAGTGTTTACATTGGCAATATTCTGTGCAATGATATCTGTCCTGAAACGTTCAGCCGTCATGCCGGACGCACTTATATTAAAAGCTTGAAATAATCCCATATCATTAAACCTCCATAATTACTACAGCACGCTCTTCATTCGTGAAAACTGCGAGCTTATGCTGCTTGTAAGTGCTTCATACTTAATCTGCTCAGACGCAAGCTCGACATTTTCAGTGTCTATATCCACGTTATTGCCATCCATCCTGTATGAATAATTGGAATGGTCTGTATATACATTGGCCGTCAGCTTTGAGGTATCAAGCTCACTTATTTTTTTATCAAGCGACTGATGCTTGCATCTGCCAAGCTCCTGTGACAGTACCCCCTCAAAATTTAAATCCTTGCGCTTGTAGCCCGGGGTATCCACATTCGATATATTGTTTGCAAGTATAGCTTCTCTTTGGTAGCTTGCATCAGCCGCTTTGGTCAATACATTGACATAATCAAAGGCTGTTGAGTTTATCATAAATATTCCTCCAATACACTTTTTGCATATTATAAAAAATACTATATAAGTACTCTAATATATATATTATAAAGTAAAATCGACAAAACACAAGATGTTTTTGTTGTTTTTTACATTATATTGTATTATTTTGTCGACAGACGCACTATATATATGCCGAAAACATGGAAAAGACCTATGTTCTTTCAAACATAAGTCCTTAAAATATACTTAAATTTATTTACTTGTTTTTATTTCTGATTCTGTCAAGCTCATCAAAGACTACATCGTTTACTACTTTGATGTATGTGCCCTTCATACCGGATGAGCGCGATTCGATAACGCCTGCACTCTCAAACTTTCGAAGGGCATTTACGATTACCGAGCGGGTAATGCCTACTCTGTCGGCTATTCTGCTGGCAACAAGTATACCCTCATTGCCGTCAAGCTCATCAAAGATGTGAAGAATAGCTTCAAGTTCAGAATAAGAAAGTGTATTGATAGCCGAACGGACAATCGCTACCTTTCTCTTTTCCTCTTCATTCTCCTCATTCACGGATCTCATCATTTCAAGCCCAACTACTGTCGTGCCATACTCTGTAAGAATGATATCGTCAATGTCATACTCTCTGTCACTTCTGTACTCAAAAAGAGTTCCAAGCCTCTCGCCGGCTATATCAATCGGTGTGATAATAGCCTTGTACATCTTTGTATCTTCACCAAAGCCAAGTGTCTCGAGGTTTACATTTTCCTTTGTTGAAAGTATGCCAAGAAGTCTTTCATTGAGCTCAGTGTCAATATAGCCACCAACCTCATCTACTATCAGTTCATGAAGCTCATCCACGCCTTTGCAGATACTTGAGCCAAGCACCTTGCCCTTTTTGCTGATTACAAGTATGTCTGAGTCGAGCACACCGGTGAGCACCTGACATATATCATTGAACACAACCTTTGATGAATTGTTGTTGTGAAGAAGCTTATTAATCTTACGTGTCTTATCTAATAATTGTACTCCCATTAATTGTTATTCCTCTCTTTCGGGCTTTTTATCTGTTACGTAGCCGCACTGCTCATCTGCGCAGGCAATCTTATTTCCCTTTATAATCATATATCCTCCACAACGAGGGCATTTTTCTGCAACTGGTCTGCCCCAGCTCATAAAATCACACTCAGGGTTGTCAATACAGCCATAGTATTTTCTTCCCTTCCTTGTTTTCTTAAGCACAACATCCTTACCACATTTAGGGCAATTGACGCCGATTTTTTCAAGATAAGGCATAGTGAATCTGCAGTCAGGAAATCCCGGACATGCCAAAAACTTGCCGTGAGGTCCGTATTTTATAACCAGATTGCGTCCGCACTCAGGGCAGATTTCATCTGTCACCTCATCATGTATTGTAACCTTCTCAAGCTCATTTTCAGCCTTGTCGATTGCATCTTTAAGATCAGGATAAAAATTCTCAACAACGGTCTTCCAGTTAACCTTTCCCTCGGCTACCGCATCTAAAAGCGACTCCATATTGGCTGTAAAATGCTCATCGACAATAGTAGGAAATGATTCCTTCATAATAGAATTAACAACCTCTCCTATCTCTGTCACATAGAGATTTTTACTCTCCTTAGTAATATAGCGTCTGGCAAGTATTGTAGATATTGTTGGAGAATAGGTACTCGGACGTCCTATTCCAAGCTCTTCAAGCGTCTTTACCAAAGAAGCCTCAGTGTAGTGTGCCGGGGGCTGGGTAAAATGCTGCTTAGGCAAAAGCTCCTCAACTGTAAGAAGCGATTCTTCTGTCAGAGGATTTTTAAGAACAGGCTGCTTTTCTTTCTTCGCATCGTCTGCAGCAGTATATGCAAGCTCAAAACCATCAAATAACAGTCTTGAGGTAGCAAAGCTGAATACATAATCTCCGACTGAGAGCTTTACTGTAGTAGTCTCGTACTCAGATTTTGCCATACGGCTTGCGGTAAAACGCTTCCAGATAAGCTGATAAAGCCTGAACTGGTCTCTCGACAGTGACTCCTTAATCTCAGAAGGCACTCTGTTTATATCAGTTGGCCTGATTGCCTCATGGGCATCCTGGATATTTTTGCTGCTCTTCTTTGTTCCCTCACCGGTGGAAAGATATTTGTCTCCATAGCTTTTTGAAATAAAATCCTTTGCCATGGCCTCAGCCTCATCTGATACACGCACAGAATCGGTACGCAGGTATGTGATGATACCTACCGTACCCTGCCCCTTTATGTCTACTCCCTCATAGAGCTGCTGAGCTATACGCATTGTCTTTGAAATCGGAAAATTCAAAGCCTTTGAAGCCTCCTGCTGCAAAGTACTGGTCGTAAAAGGAAGCGGAGCTTTATTGCTGCGCTGTCCTTTTTTGATATTTTGCACTTTGCAATCCTTTCCCTTTATTTCGTTAAGTACCTTATCCATCTCTTCCTTTGAGGAAATGGCTATCTTATTGTCGCCCCTGCCGTATAGCTTTGCAGTGATCGGCTTCTTCTCACCCTCCACATCAACCGTGGCATCAAGGCTCCAGTACTCCTCAGGGATAAATGCATTGATTTCATCCTCCCTGTCACAGATAATGCGAAGTGCAACAGACTGCACTCTTCCCGCACTAAGCCCTCTCTTAACCTTTGCCCAAAGCAGCGGACTGATTTTGTAACCTACTATACGATCCAAAACTCGTCTGGCCTGCTGTGCGTCCACAAGATCCATATCTATTTTTCTTGGATGCTTTAATGATTCCTTGACAGCATTCTTCGTAATCTCATTAAAGCTGATACGGCTGACATCCTTGCCCTCAAGTTTAAGTGCGTGAAGCAGATGCCATGAGATGGCTTCTCCCTCACGGTCGGGATCGGTTGCGAGATATATCTTATCGGCCTTCTTAGCCTCCTTGCGAAGCTTAGCGAGTATTTCACCCTTTCCGCGGATTGTGATATATTTTGGTTCAAAATCTCCGTCCACATCTATTCCAAGGCTGCTCTTTGGCAGATCCCTCACATGACCGTTTGATGCCATTACCTCATAGTTTTTTCCCAAGAATTTCTTTATAGTCTTTACTTTTGCAGGCGACTCTACGATAACCAGATATTTAGCCATTATAAACTCCTTATATAGTAATTTGGAATTGTCTCCTTAACAAATCCTTTTTGTATAAGATCTTCTAACACTTCAAATAGTTCCGATAATTCATACGGCACTTTTTGAGACAATGTCCCGATTGCGATAGGACAAAAATCGAGTAAACTATACACCAATGCTTCTTTTTTATCAAGTATATTTTTTCTGAAATCCATCTGTGTGCACTCTGTAAACCCAGTCATTGTAATGTCTGAGACAAATTCATCAATATTATAAATAATACCTGCGCCCTGCTTTATCAGGCTGTTGCAGCCGTAGCTTAAGGTGTCGGTGATACGCCCCGGAATGACATATACGTCCTTTCCCTGCTCCATTGCAAAATCAGCCGTAATCAGTGAACCGCTTCTCTTTTTTGCCTCAACTATAACTACTATATCGGATAACGCGGAAATTATTCTGTTTCTCATCGGAAAAAACATCTTTTGCGGGTCGGTACCCGGCATAAGCTCGCTGATTATGCCCCCTGAGACCTTTATTTTATCATACAGAAAGCGGTTCTCTTTCGGATAACAGGTGTCTGCTCCGGAGCCAAGAACTGCATATGTATTTCCACCAGCCTCCAGACACCCCATATGGGCATCTCTGTCTATTCCTCTTGCCATGCCGCTGATTATCTGTATCCCCTGCCTTGAAAGTGCTGCTGCCAGTACCTTTGCCACCTCGCAGCCATATGCGCTTCTGCCCCGTGCTCCGACTATAGCGACACTTTTTCTTGATTTGTCGGGAAGAGTGCCTATGTAAAAAAGACTATACGGCGGATTATGTATATTTCTAAGCTTGTCCGGATAAGCCTCATCCTCCATTGTTACAAAGCCGATATCCTTCTGCTGAAATAATATCCACTCCTTCTCTACGTCATAGGAAGCTCTTGATTCAAGGATTATTTTTCTGTCTTCATCTGTGAAAAACAAAATATCAAAAAGCTCATTCTTTGGCATAAAAAACAGCTTTTCTGCCGTTATACTGCAATCATTCAGAAGCTTTTTCTTCGCATTGCTTATATCTGTAAGGCTTGTAAGCCAGTATTTGAACTTCATGATACAGCACCTCCCCAGAACTTCTCATTGATGCTTCTGTAGCATATAGCTTCGTTGAGATGCTTTGTCTTTATGTTTTCACAGCCGTCCAGATCAGCTATTGTACGCGCAACCTTAAGTATCTTGTGGTATGTGCGTGCTGTCAGTCCAAGCTTGTCAAACATATTTTCCATGTAGCTTTTCTCTCGACTGCCGAGGAAACAGTATTTTTCCAGCTTGTCAGTTGATATTTTCGAATTATACGAAAAGCTCTCACCTTTAAACCTTTCTTTTTGAAGCTCGTGGCAGTGCATAACACGCTTTCTTATGTCCGCAGATGATTCATTGGATGTAGTACTGTTTATATCCTCAAAGCTAAGTGGTGACGCCTCCACACATATGTCAATTCTGTCTATTATAGGCTGTGAGACCTTATCAAAATATCTGCGCAGAGTCGGCTCTGAGCAGCGGCACCTTTGCATATCGGGATAATAGCCGCAGCTGCATGGGTTCATCGCACCAAAAAGCAGAAAATTAGCCGGATAAGTCACGTTTCTGCCGGCTCTTGAAAGCCTGATGCAGTGCTCCTCAAGCGGAGCCCTGAGCAAATCCAACAGGCCGCCCTTAAACTCAGCGAGCTCATCCAAAAATAAAACGCCATTGTGTGCAAGCGATATCTCGCCCGGATTAATTCTCGTTCCTCCGCCGATTAATGCGGCCTGGGTGACGGAATAGTGAGGATTTCTGAATGGCCTGTTGTCTCTTAAGGAGCTGTCATTGTCCAAAAGACCGCAGATACTGTATATTTTTGACAGCTCAAGTCTCTCATTTTCACTAAGAGGAGGCAGAATGGACGGCATACGCTCTGCTATCATTGTCTTGCCTGCACCGGGAGGTCCGACAAGCAGTATATTGTGCATACCACCCGCAGCCACCTCACATGCTCTTTTAATAAATTTCTGTCCGTTAACATCACAAAAATCGGCGTATTTTTCATCCATTTGCAGCTCATGTGCCATGCCGGTTTTCTGACACGTAAATGCTGCCTCATCAAACTGTGCAATTACATCATTTAAATGGCTTATACCAAATATTTTTGCACCGCAGACGAGTCTGCCTTCATTTTCATTCTGCTTTGGAATAATAAACTTTCCAATGCCTTTGTTGTACTCATCAAATACAATCGGCAGAATACCGCTGACCGGCAAAATTTCACCGTTTAGATTTAGCTCGCCTGCAAGTGTGCAGTCCTTTATGCTATCAGCGTCAATCACCCCCATAGCTGTTAAAATAGCAACAGCTATGGGCAGATCAAAGCCTGTTCCGGTCTTTTTAATATTTGCAGGCGATAGATTTACTGTGATACGCTTGGCAGGCAAAACAATGCCAACGCTGTGCAGTGCTGTTTTAACACGTTCCTTTGCTTCTCTCACCTCTGAGGTAAGATTTCCAACCATATCAAAAACAGGCATACCGGTTGAAATATCAACCTCCACCTGTACCGGAATCGCACTGATTCCATCCAAAACAGCCGTTCTGACTGTACTGTACATATATACTCCTATTCCAATTGGGGTAAATGCATAGACAAATGCACAAAAGACATGGCTCTATGATAACATATTTTTGCCTTTTGTAAACACCTATTCGAGCAGTTTTCGTAATTTTTTCAAACCGGCCTTTTCTATTCTTGAAACATATGACCTCGAAATGCTGAGCGTTTTTGCAATCTGCCTCTGTGTCAGCTCTTTTTCACCGTCAAGGCCAAAGCGTTTCGTAATAATATAATATTCTCTGTCCGATAAAACGCTTCTCATATTTTGCCTTAAAATCTTAAGTGACTCAGATACCTCTATATCCGATACCACATCAGATTGTCCATTCTCAATCACATCCACCAGATGAATCTGGTTTCCCTCCTTGTCAGTGCCTATAGGTTCAAATATGGACACATCACCCCGGCTCTTTTTACGGCTTCTAAAGTGCATCAGAATCTCATTTTCGATACATCTGATTGCAAAGGTTGCAAAACGATTTCCGTAATCAGCCTTGAATGATGACACTGCTTTTATCAGCCCTATAGTGCCAATGGATATGAGCTCCTCCATCTCATCCTCGCTTACTGCATATTTTTTTGTAACATGTGCCACAAGGCGCATATTGTGTAATATAAGCTCATCCTTAGCTTCTTTATCATTTTGAGCCACTTTTTTCAGACATTCCGTCTCACGTTCTAAACTAAGAGGTGATAAAAATGTATTCACATAGCACCCTGTCATTATTTGCTTATAATATATTATGTTCAAATCTGTATTTTGTGATATAATCTTTGCCATGAATAGAAAAATAGACTACAAAATCAATGAAAATGATACAGGAAAAACAGTAGAAGGCTTTTTGAAGGAGCATGGCTACACACATCAGGTGCTTGTCAGGCTGAAGCAGACAGACCATGGCATACTAAGAAACGGTATATGGGCCTATACAAATGAAAGGCTGTGTAAGGATGATTTAATCACAGTCCAAATTGTAGAAAACGAGTGCTCGGATAATATAGCACCTGTAAATCTGCCTCTTGATATAGCATACGAGGACGATGATATCATAGTAATAAACAAGCCGTTTGATATGCCTGCCCATCCCTCCGCCGGAAACCATGACAACACGCTTGCAAATGCGCTCATGTACTACTATGGCAGTCAGAACAAGCCGTTTGTATACAGATGCATAAACAGGCTGGACAGAGATACCACAGGGCTTACAATTGTCGCAAAGCACGCACTTGCAGGCGGGATACTTGGCAACGCTGTCGCAAAGCGTGCCATCCACCGGACATACTACGCCGTCTGCAGTGGGTGTACACCTGCATGCATGCGCATCAGTGCTCCGATTGCAAGAAAGGATGCTTCCACCATAGAGCGGTGTGTTGATTTCAAACGCGGTGAATATGCAGTAACCGACTTTATCAGAATCAGATATAACCCGGATAATAATTTATCACTTGTCAAGCTAAGACTTCTTACCGGACGCACTCACCAGATACGCGTCCATATGAAGTATATCGGTTTTCCACTGATAGGTGACTTTTTATATAATCCCGACTATACATATATATCCAGACAAGCACTACACTCAGGCCGTCTTGTGTTTACACATCCTGTCACAGGACAAAAAATGGACCTCGTATCTGATATTCCATCAGACATGAAGTCCCTGTTCTAGTTGATTTATTTTATCCTTTTCGTATGGAATATGCCCCTTTAAAACCTCTTTCTTTATATAGCGATACGTATATTCCTCTCCCTTTACAGAGAGCATGACAAGCAGATACTCAAGCATTGCTTTTGTATCGGGATGAATCATGTAGTGATCCACGCTTTTTTCATAGTATTCCAGTGCACTTTTGTCGGTGTACTTTTCTTTCTGATAGTTTTTTGAGGCGCTCACACGGTCTATAAACATCTCGCAGACATACCTTATGGGCATTTTCATGCCCTCCATTTTGGTATGTGCTTTATCGTCCCCCGGCTTTGAAACAGCATAGTCAATCCAGTACTCCAGGTGATGCTTATTGCGCCCCTTGTGATGAAGCCACGCAGATGAATAGCCCCTGTCGGCTCTCTCCGCATTATTCGGGCTCATATACCCCTTGTAATACCTGCAGCCGACAAGAAACTCAGTCGGTGAATATTTTGACATGTCATGAAGAAGTCCCTGTTTATAAAGCCCTATCCTAAAGCACCCCTGCATGACTAAAATCTTGTGATGTGTAATTGTTATAAAATGTCTTATTGCTTTCATATGTCTATCTGCCTATGAGGATGTATACCGACTGCGGTGAGACATCTGCATACTGCTGGTTTTCACACAGCATTGGAGTGTCATAAAACGGTTCTTTGAGCGTAGAATCGCAGACTGCATACCATTTCATTCCTTTCTTTAGCTTAGGAAGAGCTAACTTCTCCCTGGATGAATAAAAATTGTAAGCTACGTATACATAGTCTTTATTCACTTCATTGTAATCCCCACAGTACATCACACCTACACATAGCTTTGTGGCATCACACTCGCCTATCCAGGCATTCTTGCAGTGGTAGGACAAATCAGGATACCCAACAGCCTTGTAATCGCTGAATTTAAACGGCTTTGGACAGGAAATAACAGGATGCTCATCCCTGAATCTGATAAGTCTGGTTAAAAACCTGATGTTTTCCCTTCTGCTCTGCTCATTTGACCAGTTCACCCAGCCTGTAGGGTTGTCCTGACAGTAAGCATTGTTGTTGCCATCCTGTGAATTACAGATCTCATCACCTGCCATAATCATAGGCACTCCCTGCGCCAAAAACAATAGAAGCATGGCATCCTTCCACTTAAGTTTTCTTATCTCACGGATAAACCTCTTTCGCGAAGGCCCCTCACAACCGTAATTATTGCTGAAATTCCATGAAGGACCATCAGCATTTTTCTCACCATTGGCCTCATTGTGGCGGTCATTGTACATGAATAAATCGCTCAGGGTAAAGCCGTTATTGCTTGATATATAGTTTATAAATCCGACATTCTCACCCTGCTTTTTCTGCTGGTTTAAAAGCTCATACATATTGCAGTTGATATGGTTTAACATCATGCGCGCCGCAAACTGATACTCCTCCTTGTCAATATATAGATTTTCATATGTCCTGTTTTGCGGTACGACCGACATATCAAAGCCATCATAAAGTATCTTTGTACGGCTAAGAAGAGCATCCTGCACAATCGCAGTAACAGGCAGCCTGTCCCCAAGCAGCTTAAAACCATCTACATGAAAGCTCATGACCCAGTATCTGAGCGCATCGAGTATCAGATTGTGGTCAGTCCTGTCCGGGAAATACATCTCTACGATACATTCCATGCCATTTTTGTGCAGCTTTTCAACGAGACGCCTAAGCTCATTGGAGGCATCTGAAGCGTCACTGGCATATGATGCTTTTACGGCAAAATAATTGCCGTAGGTATAGCCCCAGAAATTGACCTTGTCATTTTGCTTGTCGGTGTGCACACTTTGCTTATCCTTTAAGGAATACTTCGGCTTTGCATATTCCGGAATATCGTGCTTTACAGGGATTGTCATTTCTTCAAACTCGTATACAGGCATGAGAAGAATTGAAGTAAAGCCTAATTTCTTGATGTAATTTATTCTGTCAGATACAGCCTCAAAGGTGCCCTTATGCTTTTTGTTCCCTGAAACATCCATGGAAAAACCTCTAACATGCAGCTTATACAGCTTCATCCGGTCCCTGGTTATCTCAGGAAAGCTGTCATATTTCCAGTCAAAATCACTACTGTCTATCCCGCAGGCTATTTCGTAGTCATTGTCACTTCTTGTTTTATCATTCCATTTTTCTCTGCCGAAAATTCTTGTGGCATAGGGATCTATGCACCTTTTTCCATTAATTCTAAAATAATATGCATACTCATTTCCGCAAAAACCATGAAGTCTCACAGAGTAAAGTGAGCCTGTCGAATACTCGGCAGGTATATCAATCACACAGGCGGTATTTCCCGATTTATCAAGTAAAACAATGCTGCATTCATCCTCTTTTTCTGCTGCAAAGGTGAATACCGCACTATCCCCTTCAATATAAGCACCTGTTTTTAAAAAGTTTCCCTTTGTTAGTCGAAAATTCATGCAACACCATCCAATCAATAATTCTAGTATTTATTTATTATACTAGTTTTGACTTTTTTTGTATAGAATAATTTGATATAATATAATAGTTACTTTAGATTACTATAAAAGAAAGAGGTACAATATGGCAGAAAAAGCAACACCTGTTACACCTGATGAGGCAGACGATATCCGCGTAACACTTGATCTGGACAGCGGAAGTGTCGAATGCAAGATTATCACCATTTTTGATGCAGATCACAAGGATTACATAGCTCTTCTACCGTTAGACAAAAATGGCAACGAGAATGAGAGTGGCGAAGTATATCTGTATCGCTATTTCGAGGACGAGGAAGGTCTTCCAAGAATAGAAAACATCGAATCCGACGACGAGTACGAGGCTGCTGCCGACAGATTCGATGAGCTTTTAGATGATGAAATGTTTGATGATATTTAATCATCACCACTATTATTTTGTCTAGGCTCTTTACTTTCACGGACAAACCTGGAGGTCTGGGCTGATTTATCGTTTACCGACTTGACCGAGTAAACAGACAAGTTTGTCTTGGCACGAGTCATGCCGACATAAAACAGCCTGCGCTCCTCCTCTATGTCCTTTTCAAGAACCGCCTTTTTGTACGGCATTATCCCCTCATTTGCATCAATTATATATACATTTTCAAATTCAAGTCCCTTTGAGCTGTGAAGGGTTGCTAGTGTCACGGCATTAGGGTCGCTGTCTTTCGACATAGCCATAAGCTTCATCTGCTTTGTGTATTCCTTTATATGCTCATACCACTCTTCATAGGTGGCAAAACCTTTGGCACCGGACTGTATTTCATCAAGTATATCAAATAAATCCTCTTTATTTATATTCCGATACTCGGCATATTCGGACAAAAAGTCGTCGTAACCTATGCCTCTTCTGATATAGTTTATGCTGGCATACGGATTCATACGGCTTATAAGCTTCATATCATACTCAAGCTTTTCTATTCTCTCAGCTATCCATGGCTTCTCATCAAAAAGCTTGATCCACTCGTCAAATGCCACAGTTGTATCGCACAGGCTGTCTCTTGACAGATACCGCTTTGGTCTGTTCATAATCTGCAAAAAATCAGCTCTGTCTCTGCTGCCTCCTGCAATTCTTTGGTATGTAAACAAGTCTCTTGCAATCCAGTGCTCATATATATTAGGTATATTATCCTTGGTTTTGAATGGGATATTATAGCTCATAAGCTGCTCTATAAGCTGTCTTGGCTGGGTATTTGTCCTGAAAAGCACCGCAAAGTCGCTGAATACAGCTCCCGCCTTTATCTTTTTATCTATATCGCGTATAAGAAAGATATTTTCGTCTCTTCTGTTTTCAAAATCAGCAAACATAACAGGCGCCTTTGACTTGCTTGCCGCAATGATTTTTTTATCAAATCTCTCCCTGTTGTGCGAGATGAGATTCAACGAGGCCTCCACTATATATCTGCCACATCTGTAATTAGTATCTAAAAGGATTCTTTTTGCATTCGGATAGTCCTTCTCAAACCCAAGCATTATCTCAGGCTTTGACCCTCTGAAGCGGTATATTGACTGGTCATCATCTCCTACAATAAACAGATTATTCTGTGGAGCGGCAAGCATTTTTATAATCTCATACTGCAGGCGGTTAATATCCTGAAACTCATCAATCAGTATGTATTTATACTTGTTCTGCCACAATGCCAGTATATCAGGTCTTTCCTTAAACAGCTCATAAGTATACGAGAGCATATCATCAAAATCAATAAGCCTGTTTTCCTTAAGCCTTGTCTCATATTTTTTATATATATCCCTGAATATTTCCTCACCACACACTCCGGAGTAGAAATTTTCTATATCAATACGGCTGTTTTTAATCAGACTGATTTCAGCAAGTAAATTACCTATAAACTCATTCTCATCCTTGTATTCAAGGCGGTAGTAGGATAAAATTTCCCTGATAAAGCCGTATCTCACAGACTCATCAGCAATATTGGCACTTGTAAAGCGATATGCATATTTGAGTATCGTAAAAAAGACAGCATGAAAAGTACCAAAAGATACATTCACCCTCTCGTCTTTCATCAGTGAATTAAAACGCTCCTTCATCTCATTTGCAGCAGCCTTGGTAAAAGTGATAACTAAAATTTCAGAAGGCTTCACATGATGCTTTGTTATTAAGTTTTTAGTCCTGTGTGTGATAACTGCGGTCTTACCGGAACCCGGTCCCGCTAAAACAAGCATAGCGCCATCCTTGTGTTCGATGGCGCCAAGCTGGGCTTTGTTAAAATTCATAAAATACCCTTTGTTAATAGATTAGTTATTAGAAAGCTTTTCTATGCCTTTCTTAATTCTGGCTATAGACTCCTCTTTGCCAAACACCTCCATAAGCTCTGTAGCTCCGCCCGGTGTCATCTGCTTGCCTGAAACAGCGGTACGGATTGGCCACATAACATAGCCTATCTTATAGCCCTTTTCTGTAGCATATGCCTTAAGCGTCTCAAAAAGTGCATCATTTGAGAAATCATCACAGCTTTCAAGAATAGGAACCACATCGTTTAATACCTCAAGTGATGTCTCTGGGTTTGTCTTCATCTTCTTGTGAGTATACATTGCAATATCATAATCCGGAAGCTCTTCAAAGAAATCAATATGTTCCTTGATGTCAGGGAATATCTCAATACGTGTCTGAACCATTTTTGCTATCTTCTTAAGGTCATAATCCTTTGTGACAACCTCCTTAATGTATGGCAGTGCCATCTCATAGAACTTGTCAAAATCAAGCTTCTTTATATACTCTCCGTTCATCCATTTAAGCTTTGTGAAGTCAAATACAGCAGGTGATTTACTCATATGATGATAATCAAACTTCTCAACAAGCTCAGGAAGTGACATAATCTCCTGATTGTCTGAAGGACTCCAGCCAAGAAGCGCTACAAAGTTTACAATAGCCTCTGTAAGGAATCCCTGATCCAGTAAATCTTCAAAGGATGAGTGACCGCATCTCTTTGAAAGCTTATGATGCTCCTCATCTGTGATAAGCGGACAGTGTACATATACAGGTACATCCCATCCAAATGCCTCATAAAGTCTGTTATACTTAGGGGATGATGAAAGATACTCGTTTCCTCTGACTACATGTGTGATGCCCATCAGGTGATCATCTACTACGTTTGCGAAATTGTATGTAGGATATCCGTCAGATTTGATAAGAATCATATCATCAAGCTCTGCATTATCTACTGTGATATCTCCGTAAATCTCATCCTCAAATGTGGTTGTGCCCTCTGTAGGGTTGTTCTGTCTGATAACATATGGCTTGCCGGCCGCGAGATTTGCCTCAATCTCCTCCTTTGACAGGTGTAAGCAGTGCTTGTCATATATAGAGATTTCCTTTCCTGCAACAGTTGTCTTAAGACTGTCAAGACGCTCCTTGTCACAGAAGCAGTAATATGCCTCTCCCTTGTCAATAAGTTCCTTTGCATACTTCATGTAGATACCCTGTGCCACACGCTCACTCTGCACATATGGACCGCATCCGCCATCCTTGTCAGGTCCCTCATCATGGACAAGTCCTGTCTCTTCGAGTGTCCTGTTTATAATATCAACAGCGCCCTCCACCTGGCGTACCTGATCTGTATCCTCTATACGGAGAATGAAATCACCGCCCTCATGCTTTGCAATCAGGTAAGCATACAATGCTGTTCTTAAATTTCCTACATGCATTCTTCCTGTCGGGCTTGGTGCAAATCTTGTTCTAATCTTACTCATTTTAAAATGTGCTCCTCTATATTAATATTTTTTAGTCATTTTTCAATTTGAAATTATATAACAATATGGAAATTTTATCAATCCTCAGATTGAACTTCCATATCAAGCTCTGCGATTTTATTTAAAATTCTGTTTACCTCGTGGATTCTGTCACCAAGCTCGCTCCTGTGTGATAAAATCTCGCGCCTTAGCCTGGTTATAGTCTCCACATTGCAGGACATCCTGCCCCTTAATTTTTGTCTTCTGACTATAAGTTCATGCTTCTGCTCAACCATCTCCTTATGATCCACAATAGCGTTTGTGTAGTTGAGCCATACTCTGGCATCGTAGAAGTCATTTTTACTAAGCACCGAAACAAGCTTTTTGCTGTTGTATTCCAGATCCTCGTTTGTCCTTCTGAAGCGCTCTTTGTCTTTTACAGCGAGAAGATACTGCTCATAGTTGTATACAAATTCCTTTGAATTCTTCACATGATACTTCTCGTATGTGTAGTCAACAGCATTTTTTATACTTACATACTTGATCTTTACTCTGTTTTCAAGAGCTACTGCTTTATTTTTGGATGCTGCAGCGCTTTTTACTTCATCTGAATAGCTTTGATATGTCAAAAGAACAAATGAGCCTGCAACCGCTGAAAGAAGTGCCCCGATAAGCATAAAGATAGTGGTATCGGCTCCATATACAATCTGCATCAGCGTGCATACAGCTACCACCACAGCAAAAAATATTACTAAAAGCACTGCGTACACCCTAAATGCCCGCTGTCTGCTTTTGGCATATTCACCATCTATATCGAACTGCACTTTTTCTCCCTCGAGATACCTTAAGTCTTTATTTATTACATCCAGACTGCTTTCGTTTTTTTCAAGACGCTTTATTGCCCGCGGAATCTCATCCTCCAGCTGCTGCATCTGCGCATACTGGCTGTCTGATATGCGGTTTTTGGTCTTTAAAAAATCACTTCTGGTCTTTTCGAGTGTCAATATGTTTGCAGCCGCATCATTCATGGTTTTTTTATCTGTTTCTGACATATTTTCCATCCTTTCTATGTCAGTCAGATAATTTGTGACAAGTGCATACTCTGTTCTGTTATCCTCGAGCTCTCTGGCGGCATCAACCATCTGCTCACATATTTCAACTACATTGAACCCTTTAGTACTCTCATCCGGTATACTCTCAATATGTAATTGTGTATCATCGGTCTTTTTTTTGCGTTTAAATAACATGCGCCCTGTAATCCTCTTTGTATTTCAAAATTGTTTCTTTTGATCCGCCCTCATCGCAACCATCTGAAGCTTGTGCATATACGCCCTTTAATACGCTGTCCAGATTATTTATTTCCTGCTCTGTAACACTATATTCCCTGACAATACGGGCATATCCTATGTCGTTATTATCAAGCTTATAGGCATATAGACAAGACCACAGTGATTTTCTGTCCCCATTTTGCCTGAAAGCCTCAAGATATAAATCCGCTGCTATATCAAATAAAAACAGCTGCACATAGGCTGTAGCCAGATTGTGATATATATTTCCGTACAATACACGCTCAGTATGCTTTGCATCCTCACATGACAGCAGCTTTTTGTATTCAAAAATTGCTGCAGTGTACTTTTTCTTCTCCATCAGTCTGTCTGCCCTGATTTTCAAGCACTCAAACTCGCTCTTTTCCTCGAGCTCCCTAAGTGCATCATGTGTGTTCTTAAGCTCCTCCTTAGTGCAGTAGCCGCTGTACTCAAGCAGCTCAGTCACAAAAGCAGACAGTCTGCCGTTTGTGGATATAATGGTTCTAAGATGCATGGCAAGCTTTGGCAGATGTGCATGGTTTTCAATCCAGGTGCACAGCTCAAGACTCATGAAGTCATCATCCAAAAGATATGTATTGTTGATTATATAATAATTAAGCTCCTCTATCGAGTAAACATTTATAGACACACCCTCTATGTAATAGGGCATGGCTGCTATAGCTTCATTACACAGTAATAATTCTCCCATATGCCCTCCTACATAGTCATCTCATAGTGCCAGACTTTGCCCGAGCTCATAAATATTTCGCCAAAGCCTAAATCCTTAATCTCTATATCTATCCTGTCATCAGATACAGGTGTCGCCGTGATTCTGATGCGTGTAGCCCTATCCGGCCTGGGCGGCATATCCGTAAGTCTTAGTGTCTCAATCTTTGCCTCCCTGCTTTTAGGAAGCTGTTTCCAGAAATCCACCTCATAAGAGCCTGAAATTATAACCTCACACTGCCCCTTGGATTCAAACCAGTTGCTTCCGGCACTGATAAGATTATAAAACGACAGTTCTCCCTTATCATGTACCTTAAGGCTCAGATTGAACTTCATCTCATTCTCGCCCATATATACAAAAGGCCATTCTGCTTCCTTATCCCTCGTGGCTGCCGCATAGCATGCTCCCTTAGTAAAGAGGTTATTGCCCATGAACACTCGTCTGCCCTTGCACAAAAGTGCAACAGACTGCTTCATCCAGCCCTCAGCAAACGTATCTCCCACGAGAAAGACCGTTGAGATAATCTGATTCTTAAAGCTCTCATTTATTATATCCAAAAAGCTTTTGTCCTTATCATTTTTATCCAGAGTATAGCTTATGCTTTCATCTATAGATACTACCTGTGGCGTTGTGCGAAGATCCCTCTTTAGGGAATAAAAAAATATACTCTCCTTTTCCTGCATAAACATCACCACATCATGAAGCCACAGTGACTTGTCCTGGTTCAGTGCAAAATAATAAAAGCTCTCCTTTCGGTCTATGACCGTAAGCTGTCTGGAATTTATGCCAAGCCTGACCGCCATGCCATAAAACATGCTCACGTTCTCCTTTGTCAGCCGGTCAACACATATAACAAGCCTGTCAAAGGATGAAGGATTACCAAGCTTGGATGGCAGTTCCATAACCTTTTTAAGAAACAAGGCCAAAAGCTCCTCTGCCATAAATGAATCATCATCAATGACTATTTTTTCACTATTCAGTGCTCTCTTAAGCAGCTGGTCAATACACACCATCTCACCGCTTTTAGAGAGTCTTCTTGCCTCATCTCCATAATACCATTTGCCAATGCTCTTACGGCGTGCAAGTACAAGAGGAATCTGAAACTCCTCACTGCCCGCAACAGTGCTGACAGTCTCCGGCTCTTTCATATTCTGTTGAAAAAAACTAACCATAGCATAGCTGTCATTTAAGTCTATGCCTATATAGTATGAATTGCCATTATGTCCCATTATAAATCCTCTTAAATCAGCTTAAACAGCTGCTTAGTCGCAGCGTCCAGCCTTTTATATTCGTCTATATTGCTCTTTAAGGTTGTCTCATCAGACAGTGTATCTGAAATTATCATCTCATTAATCAGATTATAGCGGCTGTGATCATTGTCACCCGGTATATTGTTGCATGTAAGGCGATTGCTCTCCTTCACCTCTATGCTGTTGTCATGCTCCTCAGTAATATAATACCTGATCAGCTCACCGAAAAATATGACAAATGTCTTTACGTATATGCCGTCGTACATCTCAACCATATCCTCTGAATTAAACTCTTCGCCATCCTCGTCTCGGCTGTAATGCAGCACAACATGAGTCCCCGGAGTACTCTCATACTGTAAAAATGCCTTGTCATAGAGGAAATATTTCTCCAGCAGTCTGTAATCAAGCCTCGCAAAAAAATCAAAATACATATTGTTATATATATAATATTTAAGCAATGTATCTTCAATCTCAAGCTCAGCCTGAGTGATATCCGTTTTCTCAGCAAAATGCTTCAATAGGGCTAACTGGCAGGCATCATTTAATGTTCTGTTTCCAATAAACCGCTTTTCGATAATATCAAAAATAAAATCAGCCTTGCACCCGCCACTATGCAGATATCCATGTGCCACAAGAGATATATAAGCTAAAATCAGCTTTTCATTTCCGGCTCTTTTATAGTATTCCATAAAGATATCCGATATCTTTTCAGGCTCAATCTGCGTATAAATACCCTGTTCGAGAATACGCTCATCAAGCTTCATGGAAGATATTGAAAACTTATCAGCGGCATGCCACAGATTAATCAGCTCGTCTGTAGGCCCGGTATAATTTTCACACAGGTATTTAAGCACCAGGTCACTGTATTTGCCTGTTTTAAAGGCAGATATGGCAAGCTGCACCATAAAATCATCATCTACATGCTGCACCTTAAGCGCATTCTCACACAAAACCACCTGCGATGCGGCAGCAAGCATGTCTATTCCATACTCCATGGCCATATCATATGCCTTTTCATAGAGGCGGTTTGATACAAGCATGTCAATAAGATATTTTCTTGCATCCTTTTGCAGGGTATCAAAATTAATACTTTGCAAAAACGGCCTGACGTAATCCTCATAATCGTGAAGCTGACAATATTTTAAAATTCTGTATCCCATAACAGCTTTGTAGGAATCAGAAAAGGATTCACTATAAAATACAGGTTTAAACAGCTTCAAATCATCCTTTGTAAAATCAGAATAATCCCTTACATGCTTAAAATGTGACACTATATACTGTGGTCTGTCAGGCGAGAGGCTTATACACCTGTCAAGGTATTTCTCGGCATCCATCAGCCTCTGCAGTCTGTATGAGATGCTTTTAACATATCTATAGCCTCTTGAGTCCTCAAAAAGTATAACATAGTCGTTTGAAAACAGTTCAAAATAAGCACACTGGTCTGTAACCGGAACTATCTGAGGCTCCTTCATTTCATTCTGATATATGATAGCTCTCACTATGCGCTTATCAAATACAATAAGCTTGTAAGTATATATAATATCTGAAAAAGCTGCCGACAGCTCTTCATTGATAAATCCTAACTCAAGCATATCCTCGTATAAAACAGCCAGATTGTCATCAATATGCCTAAGCTGTGCCTGGTCCATGGAAAACCTTCCCATAGCTTTCCTGTACTTGTGGTAGACCTCAGGCTCTGTTTCCTTGGCAGCAATTATATTATTGTAAAGCACTGCAAGCTTTCGGTATGGCAGCTTATTATCAAAGCTGAAATACATCTGGATAATCTTTGGCACAGGGGAAATCTGCCTGTCATCCATCGTAATGAGATACGACTCATACAAGCCTGTCAGACGCAGCTTATTCTCGATACCCAGCTCAAACCATTTATGAAAACAGGTATCATTTTTGTGTCCCTTAATCAGGTAGCTGCATATGATGCCAACATACTCTGCCTCCGGACATATCTCATAGGCTGCTGTAAGAAGCTCATATACTCTGTTATCGAACCCGCCTGCCAGATCAACCGCCTCAAAAATTGCTCCGGCAAGATCCTTTGTCAAAGCCTTTTTCTTTACGGCCCAGCTTAGGATGCGAAGCTCAAATACCGACAGCTCCTTTATTAGATAAGGATCCTGTGATATGAGATAATAAGCTTCAATATATAAATACGGAGACGAACAGCCTCGCAGTACCCAATATTTTATATCCTTAAGCTTACCGGCATTGTCATCAAAATACTGATCCCTCAAAAATAAAAGTACCCAGAACAAAAGCACAGAGTCAGGATTTTCATAAAAAATCAGCTCCACTTCGTGTGTCATATTGTCAATGTATGAAGGCTCTCTCTCTAACAGCGTCATCAGATACAGATAATAGCCCCAGATTGGAGATTTCTTATCAGGATTACTGTGCTTGAAATCATCAAGAATCCACTTAGCCTCCTGCCGTTGCCTGTTGATAATAAATGCCTGAGCCTTCATCAGCTCATACATATGCTCATCTGGCACGAGTGCATGCAGGTGGTTTAATATGCTTATAGTCTCGTTTGCCCATACTCCGGTCACTATCCGCTTCAGCCTGAAACTGGTATAAAGCTCCATGATTCCGACCATGCATTCCTTTATGTCCTTTGTCACAGCTATATCACTTATGCTGCCATCATCATCTCTTACACCGGCCGTGATATCTATTGTAAAGCTCTGATATACACCATCAATATATATACGGCCAAAATTACGTCCGGCATGCATTGCAGATGCATCGATGATATACTCATACAGATAGGTTTTACCTATAAAATCATCAAGCGTTAAAACAGGCTTAGACAGCTTTATGAATTCACAATCCGTGCGCAGGCGTATCTCGGTATATCCCCAGTTATCCTTTGTTATGGTAAAGCATCCACTCTGTGGCTCTTTAGAAGCCATAAAAATCTCCTCTGACTTGTCTACACTAATGGAAACAGGCTGTTTTTTGTTTACGCCAATCAGAAACTCCTCCATATTCTGACCGGATGGTCTGGCGCAGGCAAAGCCCTCATAGGTCAGTCTCTCATATACATTGTCATAAGGAATTGTGTTTAAAAAATTGCGATTATAAAACAGATGATAAGCCTCATCCCAATTAGATGCCGCAAGCCTTGTAAAATCATCAAGGCTCTTTACAGCTCCGGTGGATGCTTCCGCATAGAGCCTTGTGATTCTTGCACAAAAAGAAAGACTGTACTCTATCTGATTGCATACAATCACAAATTTGCCCTCGCAGACATCGCCCTCCGTAAGGCCCTTACTGTTAAATTGATAACGAATCCTGACTTTCTCGCCCTCGAAGTGCGGATTCAGACACTCCATCCTAGGATTAGTCGAATAAACTATGCCACAGATTTTTATCTGATTCGTACTTTCTATTACAAAGCTTCCCGCTTCGCTTCTTCCCTCAATGACCGAAAGGTCTATGGTCTCCTCTGAAAACGCCAAAATCGGTTTCGTGCCATTAAATCTGCCGGCAGCTATCTGCCCTATACGTGCTCGCACAATTGTTACCCCGTTTACGTTAAATGTTGATTTTTTATACACTTATTATATAATGTAAATTATATACGATTTGCAATGCTGTTGCAATGCAAATAGAAAGGAAATTACAGCTAATGATAGAACAAAAGGAGCATTTTCACGGCAGTGACCTTGAAAAAATAGAAAAAATATACGGTATAAAGAAAGAAAATATTGTGAGCTTTGCAGCAAATGTCAACCCACTCGGCGAATCCGGTAAACTAAAGACTGCACTGTCTGAGCGCATTGATGCAATCACAAAATACCCTGACAGGGAGTATACTTCTCTCAGAAAGGCTATCGGCAGCTACTGCAAGTGCGATTACAATCACATAACAGTCGGAAACGGATGCACGGAGCTCATCTCGCTTTTCATTCAGATTACAGCTCCTAAAAAGACACTTCTGCTTGGTCCGACTTACTCTGAGTACGAGCGTGATTTAAGGATAAACGGCAGTGATATCTCATACCATTTTCTTAAGGAAAAGGATGATTTTAAGATTGATCCGGATGAATTCATCTCTGCAATCACAGCTGATACCGACCTTGTCATCATCTGTAATCCCAACAATCCGACCGGCAGTCTTATCACACCGGATAAGCTTAAAACGATTTTAACCCACTGTAAAGAGACAAATACTTATGTGATGATAGATGAGACATATATAGAGTTTGTGCCGGATGTTAATGATCTTTCAGCAATACCTCTGACTGAATTGTTTGACAATGTGATTATTTTACGCGGCACATCCAAGTTTTTTGCTACTCCGGGACTTCGTCTGGGCTATGCCATCACATCAAATTCACAAATTCTTACAGACATAAACACAAACAAAAATCCGTGGATGATTAACTCTCTCGCCGTTGTTGCAGGCGAAACCATGTTTTTGGATGAAGAATATATAGATAAAACAAGAAGCTTGATACTTTCGGAGAAAACCAGATGCAGGCAATTGATTGAAGAATCACACAAATTCAAGCTTTATCCATCCTACAGCAACTTCTATCTGCTTAAGATACTTGATGAAGGCGTGGATGCACATATGCTATTTGAGCGCGCCATAAGGCAGGGCATGATGATAAGGGACTGCTCTACATTTCCCGGGCTTGAGGAGCGCTTCATACGATTTTGTATAATGAAGCCCGAGGACAACACAAGGCTTATTAATTGCCTTACACAATGATGCTAAATGCCTTTATATAAACATAACATATAACCAAAAAGCCTCCGGAAGGATTTAATCCAGCCGGAGGCTTTTTTATAAAGTAAAACATAGAATATGCTTTAAGCTCTATATTATTTTGCAGATAAGAACTCGTCAATACCCTTTGCTGCTGCTTTTCCTGCACCCATGGCAAGAATAACCGTTGCAGCACCTGTTACGGCATCTCCGCCTGCAAATACACCCTCTTTTGAGGTTGCACCTGTATCCTCAGTTGCTACAATACACTTTCTCTTGTTTGTATCGAGACCTATTGTTGTAGAGGAAATAAGTGGATTTGGCGATGTACCAAGTGACATGATCACTGTATCGCACTCCATCTCATACTCAGAGCCGGCAATCTCAACAGGACTTCTACGTCCTGATGCATCAGGCTCTCCAAGCTCCATCTTGATAAGCTTAACACCCTTAACCCATCCATTCTCATCAACAAGAATCTCTGTAGGGTTCTCAAGGAGATCAAAGATAACTCCCTCTTCCTTAGCATGATGTACTTCCTCTTTACGTGCAGGAAGCTCTGCCTCACTACGTCTGTATACAATGTGTGTCTCAGCACCGAGACGAAGAGCTGTTCTGGCTGCGTCCATGGCTACGTTTCCACCACCGACAACTACAACCTTTTTACCTTTTGAGATAGGAGTCTCATAACCCTCTTTAAAAGCTTTCATGAGGTTATTTCTTGTAAGAAACTCATTAGCTGAGAATACACCGTTGGCCTGCTCACCAGGGATTCCCATAAATCTTGGAAGTCCAGCTCCTGAACCGATAAATACAGCCTCAAAACCTTCTTCCTCCATAAGTTCGTCAATCTTAACTGACTTTCCGATAACTACATTTGTCTCGATTTTAACACCAAGTGCCTTGACATTCTCTACTTCTGCCGCAACAACCTTGTCCTTTGGAAGACGAAACTCCGGTATTCCGTAGCTTAATACTCCGCCGGCAGCGTGAAGTGCCTCAAAAATAGTTACATCATAGCCAAGCTTTGCAAGGTCTCCGGCACATGTAAGTCCTGCAGGACCTGAACCGATAACAGCAACCTTTTTGCCGTTTTTCTCTGCTGCTGTCTTTGGCTTGATGCCATTCTCTCTGGCTGTATCAGCAACAAATCTCTCGAGCTTTCCGATTGAGACAGGATCGCCCTTGAAGCCTCTGATACACTTGCCCTCACACTGACTCTCCTGTGGGCATACACGTCCACATACAGCAGGAAGTGCTGATGACTCTGAAATAATCTCATAAGCCTTTGTGAAATCACCATTTTTAACCTGCTCAACAAATGCAGGAATATTGATAGAAACAGGGCAGCCCTTCATACACTGTGCATTTTTACAGTTTAAGCATCTGCTTGCCTCTGCCATTGCCTCTTCTTTATTGTAGCCGTAACAAACCTCTTCAAAGTTTGTGGCACGAACCTTAGGATCCTGCTCTCTGACAGGTACTCTCTTTAATACATCGACTTCCATTATTTGTCACCTCCGCAGTTTCCGCAGCCACCGTGATGTGTTGCGCCCTCTTCATAGGCAAGCTTAGCTCTGCCTTCCTCAGTCTTATATTGCTGCTGTCTCTTCATAGCCTGATCGAAATCAACAAGATGTCCGTCGAACTCAGGTCCGTCAACACATGCGAACTTAACCTTTCCGTCCACGATCAGACGGCATGCACCACACATACCTGTTCCATCAACCATGATTGGGTTCATTGAAACAATTGTAGGAATCTCAAGCTTCTTTGTGAGCAGACATGTGAATTTCATCATAATCATAGGTCCGATAGCTACACAGCAGTCATATGTATTGCCGGCATCAACAAGTGCCTGAAGCTGCTGGCTGCCGTTGCCGTGGAAGCCGTATGAGCCATCATCTGTACAAACATAGAGATTCTTTGCAACAGCTTTCATCTCATCCTCAAAGAAAAGGATATCCTTATTTCTAAAGCCCATGATGACATCAGCATCCACACCATGCTCTTTAAGCCACTTAACCTGTGGATATACAGGAGCTGTACCAAGACCTCCTGCGATAAATACGATGTGCTTTTTCTTTGTCTCCTCGAGGTTATCCTCCTGACAAAGCTCTGATGGACAGCCGAGTGGTCCGACGAAATCCTCTAATGAATCCCCCTCATTAAGAGCCATCATTCTCTCTGTTCCTGCACCGATAGTCTGTACTACGATAGTAACAGTCTCTTTTTCCCTGTCATAATCACAGATGGTAAGTGGGATTCTCTCTCCTACCTCATCTGTCTTTGCGATGATAAACTGACCAGGCAGACACTCTTTTGCAACTCGTGGTGCCTTTATATCCATAAGGATAATATTGTCAGCCAATTTTTCTTTTCGAACTATTGGATACATAGTCTTCCTCCTAGTTAAATCTTATCCCATTACATATGTAATCTGATACTCAATTATTTCATACTTTTTTAATTTTAAATGAAATGATATAATTTTTCAATATATTTCTTTAGATATTCCATAAAAATATGTTATATGCTTATGAAATTGTGTTATCTTCTGACATTCGTCCGGTACTTTATATCAAAAACAGGAACCAATTCATGCAAAAAATGAACCGGTTCCTGTATTTATCAGCTTTTATGAGAAATATACAAGCTCATCCTGCGGCTTCTCGGCAGGCTCGATGGAAACCGGATAAAGCACCGGTCCCTTTCCCTTGTACTCTCTTGCAAACTCCACATGCACCTTTGCGGTGATGGTAATCCACGATTTGTGAGGAATACTGCTCTCATCCTCATACTTGCACTTAAAGCCTATAAAGGTCACGTCCTCTATACAGCAGGTCATCGCAAACCTGCCCGGTACCATAACACCCTTTCTAAGCTTATCAGGATTGTATACAAGGGCAAGGAATTTGACAACCTTGCCGTCGTACTTCTTGTAATTCTCCATGGCATCCATATACCAGATGGCATAATCTGCATCTGAAAGCTCAATCACATCCTGATTTATATCAAACGGCAGCTCCTCCGGACGCTCATCAATAGTACCGTCCTTGCGTTCGTAGACTATCTGGGCTTTGCGGTTGATATTCTTTATGGTACGCCTTAGGTGTCCTCTGTCTGTATCATCGTCCGTCCTGTTAAATATGACAACATCACTCGCAAATACCTGTTCCTGCATCATCGCGCGCATATTGTTCATATAAAGGTCAAATGTAGTGGAATCAACTGTGGCGAGCGACTGCACGATAACCCAGCCCTTTGGCAGCTCGGCCTCTATTATTTTATCAATGCCCCATGTGCCGTTGTACTCGATAAACACCTGTTCAGGCAAATACTGCATGTTGAGCTCATTCAGCTTTGCAGCTGTAAACTCATCCTCCGAGTCAATCTCTGCAACCTGGATATTGGCAGCCTTTAGCTTATCCATATCATACTCCACATCACCATCCTCGCACATAATGATAAGCCCCTTTGAGCCATTAGCGAAATCATTCTCGAAAATGGTATCCTTAATCAGTGAAGTCTTGCCACTGTCCATGAATCCGGTAAATAAATATACTGGAATCTCTTCAGCCATTTTGTTAGTTCCTTTCTGATTATTGTGTAACTATGTTAAATACATTTAAGCAAGTCCGAAGATCTCTTCAAGCTCATGCTCGTGGATATCTGTTCCGATAACAACGATACGTCCTGTATAGTCAGGCTCGCCATCACGGATCTCGTACTCGCCCGGAACCATATCAAAGTAAATCCACTTGCCGTCTGTGCCCTCTACCATGCCCTTTGAACGAAGAATCTTGTCATCTTCCACAAACTGCTTAAGGATTTCTTCGAGCTTAGCGCGCTCAAACTTGTGAGGAGTCTCCTTGCCCCAGCTTGTAAATACATCGTCAGCATGATGATGTCCGTGCTCGTGATCATGGTCATGACAGCCGCAGGTGCAGCCCTCGCCATGCTCGTGATGATGCTCGTGCTCATCATGGTCGTGGTGATGGTGATGATGCTCTTCCTCATCCTGTGCATGACGTGCCTCTGCAAGCACCTTCATCTCGAGATTGTCCTGACCCTCCATAGTCTTTAGTATCTGCTCGCCTTTAATAGCATCCCAGTCAGTAGTGATAACCGAAGCCTTTGGATTTAAAGCCTGAATCTGCTTTACACAAAACTCAAGCTGCTCAGGTGTAGCATTCTGGCTACGGCTTAAGATAACTGTTGTAGCATACTCTATCTGGTTATTGAAGAACTCACCGAAAGCCTTCATCTGCTTGCTTGCCTTAAGTGCATTTACCACTGTAACAAGTGCATTGAGCTTGACCGGCTGCTCTTTTTCGATATCTATAACAGATTTCATGACATCTGATAATTTACCCACGCCGGAAGGCTCGATTAAGATACGGTCAGGATGATACTTTGTAATAACCTCATTTAAATTCTTACCAAAATCACCAACCAGTGAACAGCAGATACAGCCTGAGTTCATCTCAGTAATCTGAATGCCGGCATCCTTTAAAAAGCCACCGTCTATACCAACCTCACCGAACTCATTCTCTATGAGAACTATCTGCTCACCCTTAAAAGCCTCATCTATCATTTTCTTGATAAATGTAGTCTTTCCAGCTCCAAGGAAACCTGAAATAATGTCAATTTTTGTCATTGTAATTCACTCCTTTTCTTTTCACTAAGTCCTATTTTACTAGCAATAATACAAATATGCAAATTAAATTTTTATTATTAAATTATGTTGACACATAACAAAAGAACTACCGCACGCGGTAGTCCTCTCTAATACATTAATTGTATTTTCTTTTTCTAGCTGCTTCAGATTTCTTCTTACGCTTTACGCTTGGTTTCTCGTAATGCTCACGCTTACGGATCTCCTGCTGGATGCCTGCTTTTGCACAGTTTCTCTTGAATCTGCGTAATGCGCTATCTAAAGTCTCGTTTTCTTTAACTATTACACTAGACATAACCTAAAACCTAACCTCCCTCCAGTTGTGTATTGTGCATCAACTGTTAGGTATCTATACTTAATTGCACTAACATGTATTTTATCAAAATATCCGGATTTGTCAAGATAAATCCGGATATTTTTTCAAGAAATTATTATTTTAATTATATCAGGTAAAACATCACTCCAAAATGACTCTAATCAAGCTTGATAAAGATTGATGTTTCCTTTTTCAGTGAATCTGCAATCTCATAGTTTTCATCCATCTTGTGTGAGATATTGTCCATATCCTCAACAATAAGCTGTGTACTGTCAGCCGCTGAAACCACTCCGTTCACACCCTCATTTATAGCATGTGATATGGTGTTGATTGAAGAAGAAATCTCAAGCATGGACTGCTTAAGTGAATCTGTCTTCTCCTTGAAATCAGTCATGGTACCCTCAATGAATGAAGCCTTGTCGTTGTACTCCACACCAGACTCAACAAATCTCTCAAACTCCGGAAGAATCGAATCATTAATATAGTTGACAAGACCATTGGCGTTGTCAGAAAGATTGTTAACCGAATTGGTAACAACCGCATTGATACGCTGGATATTGTTGGCTGCCTCCTGACTGGCTGCAGCAAGCTGGCTGATCTCACTGGCTACAACCGCAAAACCTCGGCCTGCCTCTCCTGCCCTTGCTGCCTCAATAGAAGCATTTAATGCCAGCAGATTGGTCTGACTTGCAATGTTTAAAATATCATTGGTAAGTGAATTGACCTGCTTTACGCTGTTGCTATCCTCAATAGCCTTCTGCAATACCTCGAGAATCTCCGAAACCTTCCTGTCTGTTGACTCCATGTTTGTACGTGCAACAGACTCCATTGACTGTGCATGAGCCTTCATATCCTTGGTGTATCCGGTCAGTTCATCTGTCTTTTCAGCAATAAGCTCAACCTCTTTTGCCACATTATCTGTGTTGGTATTGATAACAGATGCGTTTTCAGAGATATCCTGCATGGTAGCAGACAGCTCCTCTGTTAAAGCCGAAAGATCGGACACACTGCTGTTGCTTGTCTGAACACTCTGACGCACATCATCGACAACCCTCTCCATCCTGGCCGAGTTTGTGACAACAGCCTTGAATATAGCCTGCAGCTTTGTCATAAAGACATTGATGCCCTTGCCTACTGCGTCAACCTCAGCATTGTTGATAGGAGTAACCCTCTGTGTCAAATCGCCCTTCTTGTTATCAATATTGACTATGATGCCGTTGATTTCCTTCTGTGTACGGAGCAGAGGCTTGATAACCATGGTGACAACAGCAAAAACAACAAACAGTAATGCAATTATACTTACTACAATAGTAAATGTACATGTGACAACAGATGCGCGATAAGTACTTTCGAGGCTCTTTCTCTCCCCCTGTGTAACAGAATTGACATGCTCACGCATTGACGAAATAGCTTTTTCAATGTTTTTAGTATATTTTGCAATAGAGCCATTTGCCGTTTTATACGCTTCCTCGTTTTTACCGGCGGCAGAATAGGCCATTACATTGCCACACTCCTTGACCAGGCTTGTATAGTTTTCACAGATAATTCTATAGTTTCTCTTGGTCTCCAAGGTTACATAAGGATTATAATCATCAAGGAGCTGCTTTAGCTTTTCCTCGTGATTTCTCACTTCACTTACAATATCAATCATTGATGATAGATCTGTCGATATAATATGAGACAGTGCCAGTGTATGAATATTCACGGTCTCCATCTCAATATCATTAAGCATCTCCGTGCCAACCATTGAGGTGTCCACAATCTGAGAAGCAGCATCATTTACCTTTGATAAATTTTTAAGAGATAAACCACTTGAAATAACACTTACAAAGCCTACAATAAAAACAGGAATAAGTATCAATTTTGTACTTAACTTTTTCTTTCCCTTGACCTTTGGTTTGTTAATAACCTTTTGAGCTTTTTTTGTGTTGAGAGTTTTTTTAACTTTTGGTGCTTTTTCAGGATTTGCTGCTTTTGCTTTCACCTTTTTTTGTTTTACTGCGCTATTTTTAACAGCGGCTTTACTTTTTTTTGAATCTAATTTCATGTTATATACCCCTCTACTCAGCTACAGATTGTGTTATCCCCGCAACAAGATTATCCATTATCTCCTGAAGAGCTGTATTATCAGGATTACCGGCCGCCATTTTTTCGCCAAACTCCGTCGCAGCATCCCAGTAAGAATTTCCAACTCTTTGGAGCTTTCCGTACTGTGCCTGATCCATAACAGCCATAATAGCAGGAACCTTTTTGACCGCATCATCTGCGGCTGCCGCTTTATTGGCAGGGCCTACATTCTTCATCTCAAAGCGTAGCTTCTGGTTATCCTCGTTTGTAAACCACTGGGCAAGCTTATTTGCCCACTCAGGATACTTGGTGTATGCATTTACAGCCACATATTTATAGCCTTTAAACGATGACATCTGAATCTGCTGTCCGGCACATGTGTATGTAGGCAGCTTTACAGCACCATAATCATCGCCCCATAATTCCTTGATTTTTGCTGCATTCCAGCATCCGCTGACACCGGCAATAATACTTCCGTCCTGTACTCCTGCAATAAAATCGTCCTGTACGCAGTTCTTAAAGCCCGGCTTAGCCGCAATATCAAGCATAGCCTGTGCTATATCAACACCCTTGATGTTCGTGATGATAGAATTCCAGTTGCAGTGGTTTGTCACACCATCATCATTCACGCCAAAATCAAGCCCTGTATTTCCAAAAAATGAATACAGATACCAGCCTGAGCTCCAGTCCATAGTCAAGTACTTACCATTGGCCCCTGCAATGTCGAGCATGCCATCAAGCGTAGCCACATCGCTGTCTGAGAAATAATTCTTATTGTAATACATAAAATATCCATTGTCAGCGGTCAGCGGATATCCATATAATTTGCCATCGATAGTGGCAGCCTCAACCGCACCTTCATCGTCAGCCTTTTTAACGGCATCCACATCCTCTATCTCATAAAGAGCGCCTCCTGCTGCCATAGAAGTTATCTGGTCATCCGCTATAGGGAATACATCCGCACCATTATGCACATTTGATAATATATTATCTCTGGCATCAGAATCCTCTGACTCCTCGATAATTATATTAAAATCAGTTCCTTTATTAGCCTCCTTGAAGCTTTCAATCAACTGTGTAGTAATATCCACATCATCCTTCGAACACCAGACGTGCATCTTTACTTCCTTATCCTTCGCTTTTTCCGAAGAATTCTCCGTCGTCCCCACCTGTGTATTGTCATGTGATTTATTTGATACTCCGCATCCAGTAAGTAATGAAACCCCAATGGCAGCCACAAGTGTTGCAGCTATTAACCTCTTCATACATATTCATCCTTTCAGTTTAATCTCAATTTATAATTTAGTACAATTTTACCATACTTTCACAAAAAAAAATAGGTCTAATTTGATTTTTTTAACAAATTTAGACCTATTTTTTAAAAGATGCATTTTAAAGTACTATATAAGCATTTTTGTTACTTAATCATACCTGAAAGTGCGTCCTTTACTGAAGCAATAGCATCAGGAATACCTGCCGGGTTCTTTCCACCGGCCTGAGCCATGTTAGGGCGTCCACCGCCGCCACCGCCTACCTTTGAGGCGATTGCCTTGATTAATTTTCCTGCATGCGCACCGCTCTTTATGGCAGCGTCTGTTGCCATGGCAACAAGATTTACCTTGCCTTCATTTGAAGAAGCAAGCACGATAACTCCCTCGCCAAGCTTTTCCTTGAGAGAATCGCCAAGATCACGCAGTCCGTTCATATCAACGCCGTCAACACTTGTTGCAAGAAGCTTGATGCCGTTTACATCAACTACCTGATCCATAACATCGCCGAGCGCATCCTTTGCTGCCTTGCTCTTAAGAGACTCATTCTCACTCTGAAGTGCCTTCATCTCAGCCATCAGGTGCTCAAGTCTCTCTTTGAGATTGGCAGGAGTTGATTTAACAACCTTAGCGGCCTCCTCAAGCTCCTTCTCCATATTGCTGTAATAAGCGAATACATTGTCGCCTGTGATAGCCTCGATACGTCTTACACCTGCAGCTACACCGCTCTCAGAAAGAATCTTGAATACCTTGATATCAGATGTATTCTTTACATGTGTACCACCGCAGAACTCCTTTGAGAAATCGCCCATTGATACGACACGTACCTTTTCACCGTATTTCTCGCCGAAGAGAGCCATGGCACCTGTCTTTTTAGCCTCATCGACAGTCATGATATCTGTGCGAACTTCAATAGCTTCGTTGATTTTCTCGTTTACGATATCCTCAACCCTTTTAAGCTCCTCAGCAGTCATGGCAGAAAAATGAGAGAAATCAAAACGTGTTCTCTCAGCATCCTGATAAGAACCTGCCTGCTCTACATGTGTGCCGAGTATCTCACGCAGTGCCTTCTGAAGCAGATGAGTGGCAGAGTGATTTCTGCATGTGTTTGTTCTTGTTTTTGTATCAACAGAAAGTGTAGCCTTCTCGCCTGTGCGGATCATACCCTCTGACACATAACCTACATGTGCATATCTGTTGCCGACAACCTTTACAGTATCCTCAACAACAAATGTACCGCTCTCAGTCTTTATGATACCCTTGTCACCCTGCTGACCACCCATTGTGGCATAGAAAGGTGTGTTTGGCACGATTACAGAGCCCTTATCACCATCTGAAAGAGCCTCGACTACATCATCCGATGTGGTAAGGAAAGCAATCTCAGCTGTGTCAGTAAGCTTGTCATAGCCTGTGAACTCTGTAGTAATTTCAGAATCTATATCATTGTAAACATTGGCATCAGCACCCATATAGTTTGTTTCCTTGCGGGCTCCTCTTGCCTTCTGTCTCTGAGCCTCCATACAACTCTCAAAGCCAGCCTCATCATATGTGAAGCCCTTCTCCTCGAGAATCTCTGCCGTGAGGTCTACAGGGAAGCCGTATGTATCGTAAAGCTTGAATGCATCCTCTCCTGAAAGCACCTTGACACCGTCAGCCTTCATGCGTTCTTCCATATCTCCAAGGATACCAAGTCCCTGGTCGATAGTCTTTGCGAACTTCTCCTCTTCCTGAGTGAGCACCTTAAGGATGAAATCCTTTCTCTCCTCAAGCTCCGGATAACCGTCCTTGCTCTCATCAATGACAACCTGCGCGATTTTGCCAAGGAATGCTCCCTGTATGCCAAGTGTTCGTCCATGCATAGCGGCACGTCTGATGATACGGCGAAGCACATAGCCCCTGCCCTCGTTAGATGGCATAACTCCGTCAGAAATAAGGAATGTAGACGAACGGATATGGTCTGTGATAAGACGGATAGAAACATCGTCCATCTCATCGACATGATATTTCTTGCCTGAAAGCCCGCAGACCTTGTCACGGATAGCCTTCATTGTATCAATATCGAATACCGAATCAACATCCTGCATTACAACAGCAAGACGCTCAAGTCCCATACCTGTATCAATGTTCTTGTGCTCAAGCTCAGTGTATCCACCGTGTCCGTCACCGTTAAACTGTGTGAATACATTGTTCCACACCTCCATGAAACGGTCACAGTCACAGCCTACCTTACAATCAGGCTTGCCACAGCCGTACTTCTCACCGCGGTCGTAGTAAATCTCAGAGCAAGGACCGCAAGGACCTGCGCCATGCTCCCAGAAGTTGTCACACTCACCGGTCTTTGGATCTCTGTAGAAACGTGTAATACGATCTCCCGGCACTCCTACTTCCTTAGTCCAGATATCAAATGCCTCATCATCCTCACCGTAGATGGAAGGATAAAGCCTGTCCTTTTCAAGACCGAGCACCTCTGTCAAAAACTCCCATGACCATGCGATTGCTTCATGCTTGAAATAATCGCCAAACGAGAAGTTTCCGAGCATCTCAAAAAATGTAAGATGACGAGCTGTCTTACCTACATTCTCGATATCACCTGTTCTGACACACTTCTGGCATGTAGTCACACGGCGTCTCGGTGGAACCTCCTGTCCTGTGAAATATGGTTTAAGCGGTGCCATACCTGCATTGATAAGAAGCAGACTGTTGTCATTGTGAGGCACCAGTGAAAAACTCTTCATTGCGAGATGTCCCTTGCTCTCAAAGAACTCAAGGTACATACGACGTAATTCGTTAACGCCATAACTCTTCTTCATTACTTGAATCTCCTATTCTTTTGTCTTTGCGTCCTTCATTTTACGAAGCTTTACCCCTATTAAAGCCCCACAAAAACCTATGGCCGCCAAAACAATCATAATAATAACATATTGTGCTACGCACATGAAAAAGTCCCCCATAATTACCCTCCTAAATTTATTGAACTAATTTATTATAAATGAATTTGTGAAATAATTCAATAGTTCTCTCCAAAAGCGAACGTCTGATTTTCACGTTCAATCTCAATCACCCTGTCAGCCATGTCCTTATTACTCAACCTCTTCTTGTATTCGGCGATACCACTATAATCCTGCCACATGTGCATAGGGAAAACAAACTCTGCCGAGGTATTTTGTAAAAAGAAATCAAAGCCCTTGAACTGATACTCCATAAGCTTTGGATCCATCGGGAAAAACGCCACGTTTATTGGTTTTTCCGAAAGCTTTTTTATCTCATGTCTGAAGGCTCTGCGCACTCTGCCGTTTATCAGGTCTCCTGCGCCATCCCACTCCCAGTCGTTTAAATCACCGGCATGAAACAGACTCACACCGTTTGAGGCAACATAAAATGCCACCCCGGCATCGGTGGATCTAAGTGTCATTATATCCAGATCATCAACATGATATGTATTGTCAGGTGAAACAAATGTCACCCTGTCCCTGACAGCGGGATCAATGCCATGCTTTGACAGAAAATGCGGACTGATACGGATATCCTTTGAAAAAATATAATGTATATTCGGATATTTGTCAGCCAGACGCAAAATATCCATATCATAATGATCCTTGTGGCTGTGACTCGCAAACATATAGATTTTTGTATCCGGCTCATAAGATGGCAGCTTTCCGGTAAAATGCATACCCTCCACCTTGTCTCCATCAAAATAATCAAATATAAGCACCTTGTCATCCAGTTCCACAAGAAAACAACTGTGATGTATAAAAATTATCTGCATGTAACCTACTCTCTTTCGCTTTTAAATCAGTCTTTATGTATCATTATGCTATCTTTATGCTATATAGTCAACTTATATTTCGTATAATATAGTAATTAAACTCTAATCACCAATCAATAATTATATGGTTAAAGGGTCAAAATACCTTTTGACCCTCATATCATTATATAATTATACAAATCATGCCGCCATTTGAGTCATTCACAATCTTTTGCATGGTTTCCTGAAGCTTTATCTGGCACTCATCATCCATCTGCATTATTTTGCTTCTTATTCCGTCCTCCATAAGCTCACCGACAGACTTTCCAAAAATATTAGTCTTCCAGACTCCACTGTCACTGTTTTCACCATTTTTGATGTAATCTATCAGATCCTCTGCCTGTTCCCTGCTTCCGACTATCGGCGCTATCTCGGTCTCGATATTAGCTCTTATCATATGTATTGACGGTGAAATAGCCTTCATTTTTACGCCAAACTTGTTTCCATGGGCTATAAGCACCGGCTCCTCCATTCTGATATCAGACAGCTGTGGCATCACAACACCATAACCCTTCTGCTGCACCGATGAAAAAGCATCCTTAATCTTTTCGTACTCATTCTTTTCCTCAGTGAGTGAAAGAATCAGGGAAATCAGCTCCTTTTCCCCGGAAACAGTCACACCGCACAGCGCGGAAATATTCTCGTAGTAGTACTTCTCTGCAATCTCAATTTTAACCTTTACCACACCATCAGACAGCCCCATCCCGGAAAGAGATACCGCTTTTAATATATCCCCATCCGATTCAGGCATATCAGTGCTCATCAGTGCGACATCCTTCAGCTTTGAAGCCCTTGCAAGAAAAGTCTTTGCATATGTAATTACGGCCTGCTTTACATGATTGTCATAAGGCAGAAGCTGCACCCATTTCGGTATATCATAGTCCACTCTCGCGACTGCAAATTCATATAAGAGCTTTTCCATGATATCTGTAATCTGTCCCATGCAAAGCTTTTCACAGTCTATAGGAATGGCAGCCGCTTTATACTCTCTGCTTAGTGACTCGCATAAAAGTCTCGTTTCTGCCGCAAAAGGCTTTGTAGTATTTACCACAATTACAAATGGCTTTCCTGAAGTCTCAAGCTGCATGACGGTTTCTCTTTCTGCTGCCTCATAGCTTTGTCTTTTTATATCGCCTATGCTGCCGTCAGTGGTTACAAGCACAACCACTGTCGAATGCTCCTCTATTACCTTTTTTGTTCCTACAACCGCAGCCTCCTCAAAAGGTATATCCTCGTCGAACCATGGTGTTTTGACCATACGCTCGCCGTCTTCCTCGAGATAACCGACGGCATCCCCCACTGTAAAACCCACACAGTCAACAAGGCGTACCTTCACAGCGCTGCCATCATCCAGACTGATAGTAACCGCATCCTGTGGAATAAATTTCGGTTCAGTCGTCATAATAGTCTTTCCTTTGCCTGATTGCGGCAGTTCATCGACTGCACGCTTTTTAGCATACTCATTGTCCATCTTCGGAATTACACAAAGCTCCATGAAATGCTTTATAAATGTGGACTTGCCTGTGCGCACAGGACCGACGACACCTATGTAAATCTCACCGTTTGTGCGGCATCTGATATCTTTATATAAATCAAACTCTTTACTGTCCATAGTACTGCCCATAAAAGTTTCCTCCATACACTTTATTCTATAATCAAAGTGTATTCACCTGCTCTTTGAATTATTACACATAAAAAGGCCACAGGCTTCAAAACAGATAACCTGTGGTCTTTTGTAATAATATATAGTATTTTAAACCAAACTACTTAGCAGCCTATTTCTCACATCCTACTATCTTGCTTGTAGAAGCATCAGCTGTTTCTTTAGCATCTGATTTGTCAGAAGCCTCCTTAGGCTCCTCTCTCAGACGTGCGTACATCTGCATACACTTGTGAAGCTTCTTTGCAAGCTTATTGTCTATCTGCTCAGGAGTAGCTCTCCACTGCCAGTTGCCACCGGTAGTTGAAGGAATGTTGATACGGGCCTTTGAATCAAGTCCAAGCAGATCCTGCATAGGAACAATAGCCATATCGGCAACTGATGACCATGCCGCACGCATCATGCCCCAGTTGTAGCCCTCCTCCTTTGTGAGGTTTAAGTAATCCTTTGCAAACCTTACGCAATCCTTTGGAGCTGTCTTCATCCAACCCATAACTGTGTCATTGTCATGGGTACCTGTGTATACAACACAGTGCTGCGGATAGTTATGTGGCAGATAATCGCTGTCTTCTCTTGAATCGAAGGCAAACTGGATAACCTTCATGCCAGGGAATCCTGAATCCTTTAAAAGCTTCTTTACGGAAGGTGTGAGGAAGCCGAGGTCCTCCACGATGATAGGAAGCTTACCAAGCTTCTTCTCAAGCACGTTGAATAAATCCATGCCAGGTCCATCTTTCCATACACCGTTCTTTGCTGTATCATCCTTTGCAGGAATAGCATAGAATGAATCAAAACCTCTGAAATGATCGATTCGTACTATATCATAAAGCTTTGCCATAGCACTGATACGCTTTGTCCACCAGCTGTAGTCGTCCTTCTTCATAACATCCCATCTGAAAAGAGGATTGCCCCAAAGCTGTCCGTCAGCTGAGAAGGCATCAGGAGGACATCCTGCCACCTCGATTGGATTTAAGTCCTTATCGAGATAGAACTGTGTAGGATTAGCCCATACATCTGCCGAATCCATGGCAACATAAATAGGTACATCTCCGATAATTCTTATGCCCTTTTCATTAGCATATGCCTTTAAGGCAGTCCACTGTTTGAAGAAGAGATACTGGAGCATCTTGTAGAAGGCAATATCATCAGCATACTTCTCCTTTGCTTCTGCTATAGCCTCAGGCTTTCTAAACTTAAGAGCATCATCCCACTCGCTCCATGCCACTCCGCCATTGGCATCCTTTAATGCCATAAAGAGTGTGTACTCATCAAGCCACTCTGCCTCTTTACTGCAAAATGCTTCATAGTCAGCCGGTGTTTTCTTTGAAAAACGCTCATATGCCTTTCTTAAAAGAGCATATCTGTTGACATACATGATGCCATAGTCTACATACTGTGGCTTTTTGCCCCACTTATATGACTCGCACTCCTTCTTTGTCAGAAGCTTGTCCTTGCATAAAAGCTCCAGATCGATAAAATAAGGATTGCCTGCGAAGCTTGAAAATGACTGGTATGGAGAATCTCCATAGCTGGTAGGACAGATTGGAAGAATCTGCCAGTATGTCTGGCCTCCCTTCTCAAGGAAATCGACAAAACGTCTTGCCTCCTTTCCCATAGTTCCAATACCATACTGTGATGGCAGTGATGAGATTGGCATTAATACACCGCTAGTTCTCATGTTATTTTTCCTCCCTTTTGTTGTATACTCATTGTTTGGCTGCGTGAGCCTGTATTTTAAAATAATATATAATATACATATGAAATCATATGATATTTTCGTTTTATTTAGTTATTATAACATCATAAAGTGCAACTTGTAAATTAAATTAGTTAATGTTAATATCAAATTAATAAAAAGTTTAAAAGAGGTGTAACATAATGAATGAAACAACCAGGCAATTGATTGTGCATAAGGTAAAGCATAATGCGAAACGCCTTATAACATCCATTAAATGGGTAATCTTTTCTATCGTTGTCGGCATAGTCGCAGGAAGCTGCGGCACAGCATTTTATTTTGCACTGTCGGTCGTAACCGATTTCAGAATGAAATACCCTTGGCTCATTTACTTTCTGCCAATCGGTGGACTTGCCATTGTAGGACTCTATCATCTGTGTAAAGACGATAACGACACCGGAACCAATCTGGTAATATCGGCTATCCATTCAGACGACAAGGTGCCCTTTAGAATGGCCCCGCTTATATTTGTATCCACACTTATCACTCACCTGTTCGGTGGTTCTGCCGGCCGTGAGGGTGCTGCACTGCAGATGGGAGGCAGCATCGGAAGCTCTATAGGCAGGGTATTTAGATTTGATGAAAAGGACAAGCATGTCATGATTATGTGTGGCATGAGCGCTGCATTCAGTGCACTGTTTGGCACTCCGATGGCAGCCGCTATTTTCTCCATGGAGATGATAAGCGTCGGTGTCATGTATTATATAGCACTCGTTCCATGTGTGATAAGCTCCCTCATCGCTCACGGTATCGCATCATACTTCAATGTTACAAATGAATTTTTTGCTATTGAAAACATACCGGACTTTACTATTTTAAACTCAGTAAAAATATCTGTGCTTGCAATACTGTGCGCACTCGTAAGCATACTCTTTTGTGTGGCCCTTCACTCAAGTGAGGCGCTGTACAAAAAATATCTGCCTAACAAATATACAAGAGTATTCATTGGTGGCTGCTTTGTCATCATAGCAACTATGCTTGTAGGAAACCAGACCTACAACGGCACCGGAATGAGTGTCATCCAAAGCAGTATAGACGGCTCTGTCAGACCTGAAGCATTTCTGCTAAAAATCATCTTCACCGCACTGACTCTTGGCGCAGGCTTTAAGGGCGGCGAAATTGTACCATCCTTTTTCATAGGCGCAACCTTTGGATGCCTGTTCGGCAACCTGACAGGCTTTGAGCCATCGCTGTGTACAGCTGTCGGCATGATTTCACTGTTCTGTGGTGTCACCAACTGTCCGATCACATCGCTGCTCATCAGCTTTGAGCTGTTTGGCTACAACGGCATGCCGTACTTTCTTTTGGCAATCCCATTCAGCTATATGCTGTCAGGATACTTTGGCCTGTATCGCAGCCAGAAAATCGTATATTCAAAATACAAGACAAGCTACATAAATAAATCAACTCACTAACATTTGCTAACTGCAGCCAGGCATGATACCCCGGGTATTACTGCCTGGTCTTTTATTGTGTAAAGAGCTTTATCTCCCGCAGAAGCTTCATCTGCGAGAACCTCCCACAAAGCGTCTGCAAGTTTAATTGTGATTTTATTTTTGCCGGCATTGTAAGCCACGAACACCTTCTCTGCATCAGTATCAATAGTATACGCAACCACCCCATCAGGCATATCATCCATGAAATGAACGGATTTCTTAATCTCATCTATTGTGTCAAGGTAAAATGCTTTATGAGCCCTTCTTAGTGCTATAAGCCCCTTATAGTAGGCTTTAAGCTCTGAAAACTGCTCTGCCCTGTCATAATCTATTGCATTGACAGAAAGCGGACTACAATAGCTGTTCTCTACAGGAGCACCATCCGCTTCACTAATCTTTGTTCTCGCAAACTCCTCTCCATGCAGGAAAAACGGAATCCCCTGTGCTGTGAAAAGAATGGATGCTGCAAGCTTATTCATGCGGATGCGCATATCTTCGCTCTCATGTGAATTGGATATAATAAACCTGTCCCAGAGAGTATAGTTGTCATGACATGACAGATAGTTTATGGACTGCATAGGTGATTTGGCCCACTCTGCACAGGTCACAGCCTTCTTTAGCTCTTCGCCTCTGTCTGTAGCTCCATTGACAAAGCCCAGCTCATCCATATAGAATACATGTCCCTTTACCACATCACGTATATCATCCGAAAACATGCCGATGCCCGGTATCTTTGGGGCATTTATTTTCATGCCACGCTCTGATTCAGGCAGAACACTTTCTCCACCTGTCCAGCCCTCTCCATACATTATTATATCAGGATTTATTTTTAAGAGAGCTTTTCTGGCTTCATTCAAGGTCTCGATATCAAGTACTCCCATCAGATCAAACCTGAAGCCATCTATGTGATACTCGCTTGCCCAGTAGCACAGCGAATCAATGATATATTTTCTGACCATAGGCTTCTCTGATGCTATTTCATTGCCACAGGCTGATGCATCGGAGTAATTTGTATCATCCAGCATACGGTAGAAATAATTGCCGGCAGTCTTGTAAAAACAGCTGTCATGAACATTGAAGGTATGATTGTAGACCACATCCATGATCACGCCAAGCCCCGCCTCATGAATCGAGTGTACCATCTCCTTGTACTCTCTCACTCTCACGGCTCCATCAAACGGATCTGTCGAGTAGGAGCCCTCCGGCACATTGTAATTGTACGGATCATAGCCCCAGTTATACTGCTCCTTTAAGGAATCACTCTCGTCAATGCTGGCAAAATCATACGACGGCATAAGCTGCAGATGTGTCACTCCCATATCCTTGAAATATGAAAGAGTTTTATCCTCAGTAAATGCCTTAAACTTACCCGGATACCTAGAATGAGCAGATGCACCGGCAGACACATCCGCGATAGACACCTCGGTGATAACCATACTCATAGGATCAGCAAGCTTTGGCCTGTCCTCATCTGCAAATCCATCCGGATCAGTCTTAGAAAGGTCAATAACCATAGACCTGTGCCCATTGACACCGCAGGCTCTTGCATACGGATCATGCGAGCAAAATATGCCATCCGAAGTGTGAACCTCATATGTATAATAAACACCATCCAGATCACCCTCTGCCGTAGCAGAAAAAATGCCGAAAAGCTCTCCCTCTGTGCGCATCATCTCAAGCCTGCCTGTCTCGGCCGAATCATTTCCTTTATCATAAAAAATAACAAAAACACTGTCCGCAACAGGCGAAAACAGTGTAAATGTTGTCTTTTCCTTTGAATAAATCGCTCCTAATTTCATAATAATATCCTTTTCGTTTATTTTCGTATACATTATAATAAAATTTACAATAACTGTAAATAGGGCAATTCAACCAATTTTCAAAGACTTTTTAGTCAATGTGCCATTTTTTCTTTTGCTGATGTGAAACAAGCTTAATGTACAGCGGCTGTGGGATAAATCTGCCACAGGTTGTAGCAAGCTTCATCCTTAGAGTAGGCACAATGACAGTTTTTTTCTTCATCATGCAGTCTATGGCATAATTGGCGCAATACTCAGCGGAAATCCCCTTCAGTGCAAAGCGCACATTTGCCACATCATTGAATTCTGTATCAACCGGTCCCGGACACAGACAACCTACATACACATGGCTGTGGCTCTGGCGAAGCTCACATGCAACAGCCCTTGAAAGGCTTGCAACATATGCCTTAGAGGCATAATAGGCTGCCATGTACGGGCCGGCAGGAATAAGACCTGCAGAGCTTGCCACATTTAAGATAAAGCCTCTGTCCTTTACCCTCATCTGCCTTAAAAGCTTTTTCGTCAGGAAATGTACAGCACGCACATTGACATCTATCATGCCCATTTCCTTAGCTATATCAGTCTCCTCAAACAAACCGCAGTCACCGTAGCCTGCGTTGTTTATAAATATTTCTACGTCTTTTTCCTCGAGATAGTCTGAAAGCCTCTGACACTCATCAAGCTGCATCAGATCCGCGGTAAATATATCACACCCAAGCCCCTTATGTGTGGCTTTAAGCTTATCAGAAAGAGCTGTAAGCCGCTCTCTCCTTCTGGCAACAAGAATCAGGTCATAGCCTTCTTTCGCAAGCCTTTTTGCAAGCTGCTCACCTATTCCTGAGCTTGCTCCTGTAATCACTGCATACATATATCAATACCTCTATTCTTCAATAATCAGCTCTCCGGCGCTTGCATCGAGCTCTACGCTTGTGTTGTCGTTCTTATACATCTCAAGCAGCAAAAGCCACAGCGTATGAATCTCGTATGTAAGAATATTGGATGCAGGCACAGAGTATGGAAGCAGAGTGCTGATATCAAAGTATCTGATACCTAGTGGAGGCAGGAAAACAAGGTTGGTTGTCTGCCTTTTATCACCGGCAGTATGAATCATCTCATATGTAATCATCACAAAATCACTGCCCTTATAAGTACACTCATATGATACGTAGCACTCATCAACAGTCCATGTGATACCATCCTCTGTCACTGTCGGCTTTACCGCCTCATCATTGTACTCTGTAGTCTTACAGGTCAGCTTCCATTTTAACTGTCCCTTCTTTGTCTCCTTTATCATATCGGTAAGTTCTTTAAGTAATTCATCTTCTCTTTTCATTTTGCACACCTTTACACGCCTGTTTCTATCATCAATGCTCATCTACTCTCACGCCATGTACCACAAATCTGTATGTCTCACCGCTTGTGGAGCATGTAGAAAGAGTTACAACCTTGTCATCCTTTGTCGGAACTATGCCTGTATCCTTCATGGACGAAGCGGCCATCCTCTGTACGAATTTGCCAAACGTCTCGTCAGGCTCAAAGCCCACGGTATACTCATCGCTGTCGTCACTTACCGTCTCATACGAGAAAATCCGGTACCTATACTTTTTGCCATCGACAAGAATCTGGAAATACTGATGGCTGTCATAATAATTCTCATCACGGTTATAGTACTTGAGCTTTCCAAACATGGACAGATTCTTCATATTGTGTCCGTAAATGATGGTATGACAGTCACCAAAATCAGTCTTGTTTGAGCCTTCAAGAAAGATGGAGCCTGCGGTGGCATGCTCTCGATTAAAAGTCTTTCTGAGGTAATAGCTGTTGTCGCCCGAATACATGACAGGGTAGCTGATATCCTCATTCTCAAAATAAATCCAGCCAACCACATCGGGGTTTTCGCTCCTTAGGCCGGCAAAATCAATGTCTATATCATCATACCACGGCGACTGTGCTTCACTGCCTTTCGTGCTGTCATCATCCTTCTTTGAATCGTCCACTGCATACTCATCCTGAAGCTTCTCATATGTCTTATCCGAGGTATTATAGTCAGAATAAATCTTAAACAGATGATAACCCGAATAAGCCACAAGAGACAGACCAATTATCAGAACTATAAATCTAATTACTTTTTTAACCATTTGTTTTCTCCATTTTTTTATCAGTCAGTACCGTAATACCGGTAAAAATAATTAACATTACAATGAATACAAATTTACCCTGCGTGGCTCCTAAAAAAGAAGCCGGATAACCGAGCACCGGGATATCAAACACAGGCACACCGGCCACATCAGACCAGGCAACCGGCTCTGCATCATTCACCTGATTGGCATCGCCCTTTGTAGTGTAGGTCTTTTCATCTGTATTTATTTCAACTACCCTGTGAGTCACAAGCTCGCCATTTCTGTAAAAGGTAATGACATCACCTGTCTGTATCCCACCGGCACCCTCCTTTACATACAATAGGCTCCCCTTCATGTAAGAAGGCTCCATGCTTCCGCTTACAACTACCATCGGCTCGATACTAAACAGCTTGGGAGCGAATATTACAGCAATAATTAAAACAAGAATTAATAAAATTATACTGGAAATAATATTAATAAGTCTCCTCATGAAAACACCTCTATATCAGAAAATATCATTTGTCACTCACAAAACTGCTGTAGCAGCTTACCGGCTCAATATCAAATTGTATCGTCATATTACTATGTGTGTCACACGTATGATTGAACCTATCGATAATACGCTTCATGACATCGGAGGCTGTATCGCATGAGCACTTCGACAAAAGCACAATGTACTGCGAATCACTGTACTTTGCTGCCACATCACCCACACGCAGGCACTTTCTAAGTGCTCTTTCAAGTGTAAGCATGGAATCCTTCATCTGACTATGATCCTTATCCGGCTGACCGCTATACATTGGCACAACAGTGACAAGCACCAGACTCTCCGGAACCGTAGAACGTGCACTCTTCCTGACCTCCAGATGATAAATCTCCTTGAACACAGGATATCCGCACATGAAAACACCCTCCATGCTCTCCTCACTGATATCGTCCTTAACTTCATCTATATTGTAGCTTGAAACACCCTTTGTGACAGATAAAAGCTCCTCATACACCTTGTTGAGCATGACAGTCTTTCTAACGCCAAGATCCTTGTCCATAATAGCCTTGGCAGTCTCATAAGTATCAAAAGCCATCTGTACCTTTTTGGTACGCATGCGTGCCATAATAAGATATGAGTATATCTGCTCATCCGAGCGCTCATATACAATCGCCCTGATGCACAGCTGCTCAAGCTTCTCATAGCAGCCTGTATCAATATACAGCTTTGCCAGAGCCTTTACTGTATTCACGTATCTGGAATGGTAAAATGCATTGAGCGTCATAAACCAGTGTGTATCTGTCCTAAGAGGCAGGAAATCACCATGATAAAGAGCTATGGCCTTCTCATAGCTTTCAATAGCGGTCTCCTTGCTCCTGCAAAATGCCATCTCCGCCTCATTTATATATCTGTCAAACTCTTCGACATCAATGGTTACTTCCACATCATCATTCCATTTGTACAAGCCTCCTCTAACAGAGACTATGCACTCTTCGTCAAAAGAAGCATCTCTTAGAGCCTTCCTGAGTCTGTATGCCAGATTCTTAAGGGCTCCTACCGGATTATCAGTCTCCTCCTCAACCTGCCATATAGCCTCTGAAATATCCTCTATACAGACACCCCTGTTTCTGTTCATCGCCAGATATACAAACAGCTTTTCAAGCTTCTCAGACCGCCATGCCCCTTCCTGGACAGATGTTAAGTCATTACCTACCGTAAAGCTGCCAAAAGTTTTTAATTTAATCATATAAATCTCCCTATTTCTGACATTAAACATTATATAGTCATAAACATATTAAGCTACTGAAATCCCAATAAAACGCAAAAATTAATTCCAGATTAAAATTTTCGCAAATCATCACTGCCGTCATCGACAGTATTTTGTATTTTCATTATCTTAACGAAGTATGAGTAATCATCATTTACCTTTACCTCACACCTGTCACCCACCTTGTGCCCGAATATAGCGGCACCAAGCGGTGACTCCTTGCTTATCAGATTCTTTAAGGAATTGCCCCTTACGGTTGTGACAATCTTGTATGTCTCAGTCTCATCATCATCCTCAAAATACACATCAACCGTATTGAACATACCCACCTCATCATCCTTTGACTCATCGGATATGACAACGGCAGTCTTAATCATCTTCTCAAGGTATCTGATACGGCTCTCGTTCTGGTTCTTAAACTGCTTGGCGGCCTTGTACTCGAAGTTCTCGCTCAAGTCACCCTGAGCTCTCGCCACCTTTACGTCATCAAGAGCCTTCTTTCTGACAACGAGCTTTCTGTACTCTATCTCGTCCTCCATTTTCTTTATATCATTTGCTGTCAATTCATCATGCATGTCTTAAACCCTCTTCCTGCAAAATTGCGTCAAAATGTATTTAGAGAAGCCCTGCGATACCACAAAGCAGCACAATCGCACCAAGAACTATACGGTACCATCCAAACACAATAAAGTTGTGCTTCTTTATGTAGCCCATCAGGAATTTGATAACAATAAGTGAAACGACAAATGCCACAATCATCCCGATAATCAGAATGGCAGCCTCTTCCCCTGTAAAATGAAATCCAAATTTAACAAGCTTCAGAAGACTCGCACCAAACATAACCGGAATAGCAAGGAAAAATGTATACTCAGCGGCAACAGTCCTTGAAACACCAATTAAGAGAGCTCCGACAATAGTAGCGCCTGAACGTGATGTACCCGGAAAAACAGCTGCAATAAGCTGGAAAAATCCAATCATAAGCGCAGTCGTGTAGCTTATGTCGACAAGTGAATTAATCTTGGCAGACTTGCCATTATGTCTGGTCTCAATCACAATAAAAGCGATACCAAAGAGTATAAGCATGATAGCTACTGTCTGGAAATTGTAAAACAGTCTCTCGAATACATCATCAAAAAGCACTCCGATAATAGCTGCCGGAATAGTTGAAACAAGAATATGAAACCACAGCACGAAGATATCAGTCTTGACCCATGCACCGATACCTGTCTTTGCAAGAGGAGCTTTGTTATTCTTCCTGCCGAATGGCCAGATCTGGCTCCAGAACAAAACAACAACCGCCAAAATGGCTCCAAGCTGGATAACCACCTCAAACATACTGTAAAAATCGTCCGGGTTCTTTCCTATTCTAAGTGGTAAAATCTCATTCAAAAGAATCATGTGGCCGGTGCTGCTGATAGGCAGCCACTCTGTAATGCCCTCCACAATTCCGAATATAACAGACTTGATAATGTCAAAGATTTCCATAAAAAAATTTCCTTCCTTTAAAATATTTTCTACAACCAATTTATTATATTATTTTTCCAATCACAAGTCCATGGAATTTAAGAAAAATTTAAATTAAATCTTTTCATATTAGAAAATTTTTTGTAAAATACTCATAGCAATTATGAAAAAGTGAAAGGACAAAGACAAAACATGAAGAAAAAAATCAGTATCATGCTTTGCATAGTACTCTTCGCCCTGACAGGCTGCACCAACTCCGGCAGCACAATACGCTTCGGAGCAGCCGATATCGGCGGAATGTACTATTCATTTGCAAATACATTTACGGAACTTGCCAATGAACAGGGCTATGACTTTACCTGCAAGGTCCGTACCACAGCAGGCTCTAATGCCAATATAAGGCTTTTATCCGATGGCTATATAGAAATAGGCATCGCACAGGCAGACCTGATAGCCGACGCCTACAAGACAAATGAAGATTTAAGGGCTATAGCAGGGCTTTACACCGAGACCTGTCAGCTTGTGGTCCGCGCTGATTCAGACATCCAGACTCTTGACGATCTGTCAGGACACACTGTAAGCATCGGAGCAGAGGAATCCGGTACCGAGCGAAACGCCACACAGATTCTTGAGTTCGCCGGTATGCCATCATCCCTTGTTACCACCAAAAACCTGGACTATATCGAGGCCACAAAAGAGCTAAAAGCCGGTGATATAGATGCCTTCTTCTGCACTGCAGGACTCACCACCACTGTCATAGATGAGCTCTCAAAGGAATGCGACATAAGGCTTATCCCGCTGACAGACACTGTGATAAACAAGATGCTTGAAAGCAGCTCTGCCTACACAAGCGAGGTCATACCTGCCGGCACATACACAGGACAGACCACAGATATAAGCACTATAGGTGTAAAATCTGTGCTTATCACAAAGTCTGATGTATCCGACGATACAATTGAACAGCTTACATCGCTCCTGTTTGAAAAAGAAAATGAGCTCTCCTACTCCAACTCTCTTAAGCTTGAGCTGACATATGACTTTGCAACAGACGATATACCTATCCCATTCCACAATGGAGCGAAAAGGTATTATGAAGCCTGTGGATATAGCACAAATTAATTCGCGAATTAATTTTAGTCCAATATATAATATTCAAAATATAAGAAGAAAATAACAAAAATATAATCAATTAAAATTGAAAGGTAACACATGAAAATACAACTTGACATGTACCAGACACTGGCCGTTGCAGTGCTTGTACTACTACTTGGAAACTACTTAAAAAAGAAAATATATTTTCTTCAGAAATTCTGTATTCCGGCGCCTGTCATAGGCGGACTGATTTTTGCCATCATGACATGCATATGCTATGTCACAGGAATCGCAGAATTTTCCTTTGATGACACACTGCGCGAGGTCTGCATGGTATTCTTCTTTACATCTGTAGGCTTTCAGGCAAATCTCAAGGTATTAAAAAGCGGAGGCAAATCGCTCATCGTATTCCTGGGACTGGTAATAGTGCTTATCATATTACAAAACCTAACCGCCGTGGGGCTTGCTAAGCTCTTAAACCTGAATCCTCTAATCGGCATGTGCACCGGCTCTATCCCTATGGTAGGCGGACACGGCACCGCAGGAGCCTTTGGCCCGGTGCTTGAGGACTTGAACATAAAGGGCGCGACGACCATCTGTACTGCAGCAGCTACCTTCGGTCTCATCTTTGGAAGCCTGATAGGCGGACCTCTTGGAAAAAGACTGATTGAAAAGCATAGCCTGCTTAATACAGCAGCAAACGAGGATGACAGCCTGCTGGTGGAGGATGAGAAAAAGCATGAGCGCCACACTAATATGTATGCTGATGCCGTATTCCAGCTCATCCTGGCAATAGGTGTCGGAACCATCTTTACAATGCTGCTCACAAAGACAGGGCTCACCTTCCCGATATATATAGGAGCGATGCTCGCAGCCGCACTCATGCGAAACATATGTGAGTACACAGGAATCGCCACCATCCATATGGGAGAGATAAATGACCTGGGAGGTATAAGCCTCTCTCTATTCCTAGGCATGGCAATGATTACACTAAGGCTCTGGGAGCTTGCATCACTCGCTCTCCCGCTCTTCATACTGCTTGCAGCACAGGTGCTTCTCATAATCATATTCACGTATGTTATCGAGTTCAACATCATGGGGCGCGACTACGATGCAGCCATACTTGTGTCAGGCACCTGCGGCTTCGGAACCGGAGCCACCCCAAATGCCATGGCAAATATGCAGGCTGTCTGCGACCAATATGTGCCATCCATCAAGGCATATCTGCTCATACCGCTTGTCGGGAGCCTGTTTGCTGACTTTTTGAACAGCCTTGTAATCACATTCTTTATAAACTTACTGTAAAACAACCGGAGAAAAATATGTTTGAAAAACTGAAAAAAATATTTAAAAACAGAGACGAAAAAGAAAAACATAATTACGATTTAACTTTTGACAACGTGGCAATACCTGAGGTGCACGTAAAAAGCACCGAAAGCCACAAGGACGCTGATAAAGAAAATGCACCTATCAGCTATGACAATGTTGCCATACCTGAGGTGCATATCAGAAACAGAAAAAATAAATAAACTAAAACTCCATATGCCTTTTGCCCTTTCACAAAGCACCTATCCTTCCCTGCTTATTGTCCTTATTCTGCCTTCTCAACAGATATTATCTTTCCCTCAAACGGATCTACCTCTGAAATAGTACCTGTATACTTAACAGTCACCTTATCTCCGCTTGCGACACTCTCGAGTCCGTCAGGCTTCTCATCGAAGGTAAAGCTGTATGGTGTATCCTTGTCATCAGTCACTACAAACATGAAGTCCTTTATGTCATCGATTGTTCCGGTAAGCTCCTTCTCTTCCTGTGAGCCCTTTTCACCTTCATCCTTGGTCTCAGCCTGCTTTGCATTTTCGGTGCCTGCTGCCTTATCCTGCTTTGTAGTACTCTGTCCACAGCCTGCAAACAAGCCTGCGCAAAGCATAGCTCCTATTACAATTGTTATCAGTTTTTTCTTCATTATGATATACCTCTTTCTTTATTGATAAGCACTCCTATGAGTACGTTTTCTAAAGAGTACTCTCCTATCAGCCTAAAGTAAATAGAATACATAAAATATTAAAGAAATCTTACGAATTACTGCTTTTTTGAGCCTCTTGCCAGCCTTGCAGGATACCATTTTTCAAACCATCCGGTAAATATGCCCATCAATACAGGCATCAGATTGTTTACGACAATAAGTGTAGCTCCAACACCTGCCTTTTTCAGCAGAAATGTCCACACTGCTGTCAACACGTATAATACTCCCCATGCCGCCGCAAGTATATAATTTGTCTTCATAAAAAGAGGATTTTTATGTGCGGCTTCACCGCCATAATTGTACTTCACATACGCTGCGCATAAAGGCTCCTTTGTCAGGCATGAAACCAGCCAGAAAAGCCCAAACACCAGATATCCGATATCTGTTGATATGTCACCTGCTCCGGTCAGGCTTGCTATTGCAGAAAGTATGGCAACAGCCACCATTGAGAGCTGATCCCATATTACAAATTTATGTTTTCTCATAATAAAAGGAATAGTGGATGCCACCAAAAGAGCAATCACAGAACCCTTTTCAGTATTGACAGAAACTGCTATCCAAAACGTAATCCATGGTATGAGCATTGTCATCATGGATGGATTTTTCTGTACCTCCACACCTTGTGATGTTTTTTCTGCCTCTTTGACTGCCGATGGGCTGGAAAAATATTTATCCCAGTTTACCATCAAGGAGAAATCACCTGTTACCGTATACATCTGCTTTCCCAATGCCTCTGCGCCGCCTATTTCGCCCTTGGAAATAGCCGACCATACCGTAAAAGGCGTATCTATGCGTGTAGTCGCGGCAAGGCTTTGGTCAGTAAGTACCTCACTGCCTTTATCATCAAGCTTTATCTGGTATGTATGCTTCAAATCAGTATAGCATATCTCAAGCACGCGTTCCTTTCCATCGTAGGCATCTTTATTGTATAATGCAGCCATCTGTCTGGTAAAAACAAGGTCCTCTGCTTCCTTCTCTCCGGTTGTTTTGCTGATGCCCCAACTGGCATCCGCCATCCTTTCAAACACATCCCTTGGATATAAAAGAGTATGGAGCGCTGCTTCTGTTTTTTCAGATATTTTTCCTGTGATGGCATATTCTGCCCCGGCACTTTTTACCTTAGCCAGATATTCGTCAGTCCTCTTTGACAGCTCTTTTACGCGAAACAGCTCACCCTGACCACAAAATATGGTTGTATAATGCCCTTTTCCAAGGAAATGGTCAAACATCCGAAGTACACTGTCATAATTTCCCTCTGCAGAATAAAAGCCACAGGTAGAGATTAGCACATGCCTTTTGCCCTCCATGTCATATCTGCAATCATGGCTGCCGCTTCCGTATCCGTCATCCTTTGTACTCATAAACGGCAGGCTCATGGGAAGCTGTCTGTCAATCACGTTCTTTAGTATTCCCGGCACACTAAAATAGTACAGAGGAAACGACCACACAACAATATCCGCTTCAAGCATTTTCCCAATAACAGTCTGCATATCGTCATTTATGCAACACACCCCCGGTGTCTTCTGCCAGCATGCAAAGCAGCCCTTACACGCTCCTACATTCATTGAGGCTACATGCATTTCATCAATGGATATAGCTTCATTTTTGCTCTTATATCCTTCTTTGAAGCCTTCTATAAAGCTGTTTGCAAGCCTTAACGAATTGCTTCGTTTGCCTTTTGGACTTCCGTTAATCAGAAGTATGTTCATGCCTTATACCCTCCTGTAAGTATATAGTTAATTTTAGTATAGCGGATTGACAGGCAAAAAACAATTAAAGTTTAGACTTAGAAACAATACCATAATTATACATTCAAAATACATTCAAATTCTTAAGTATGCCTTGTAATTATAATACTATGATAGTACAATAGAGCTATATTATTACGAATCAGGAGAATTCATATGGGTTACGATGAAAAAATTTTTAAAGCAAAGGCGAATATCAAGGCCCGCAGATTATGGCTTGTTTTTGCTATTCTGCTGACCGCAAATTATGGTACCGACACAGCAAATGGCGCTTATTCTGTCAGTAATTATATCATTTTTGTTATTTTATGCTGGCTGCCTTTCGTGTGTGGTGACATACTTCTAAAAAAGAAAGGGAAGGATAATGACCGGTACAGGCTAGCATTCGTCATCGGATATGGTATTTTTTACGTATTTCTTTTGTGTACGACAACCTCACCGATTGCATTCACCTACATTCTTCCGATAATCAGCCTTATTGTAATATTTAAGGATGAGAAATTCATGATTTACTGCGCTGTTGCAAATATGCTGAGCCTTATAGCAAGTATTGCATTTCACATATTTGTGCTGGGTCAGAACACTGCTATAGATCATAAAAACTTTCAGCTTCAGATAGCATGTCTTTTGCTTTGTTACATAGGCTATATCATGTCGGTGCGCCACCTGACTGAGTCCGATGCTGCACTCACAGAGAGCATAAAGTCTGATTTAAACCGTGTTGTCACGACAGTTGAGCAGGTTAAAACTGCCAGCAACACTATAATGGACGGTATAACAGTGGTCCGTGAGCTTGCTTCTGAAAACAAGCATGGCTCAGATGTTGTCGTTGATGGAATGAATAAGCTTACCGGAAATAACAAGCAGCTTCAGTCCCACACTGCTTCTTCCCAGGAAATGACTACCGATATAAGCGCGCAGGTTGAGAATGTTGCAGCCATGATAAATGCTATGGTTTCCCTGACAACTGAATCCGGCAAGCATGCCAAGGTCAGCTCTGAGGACCTTGAAGGTCTTGCCCAGACAGCAAAAACTATGTCTGAGCTTTCTACAGAGGTTGAAAACATCCTGACTACATTTAGAGATGAATTTGAGATGGTTAAAAATGAAACCGGAACAATTGATAATATTTCAAACCAGACGAACCTCCTCGCTCTTAACGCTTCTATCGAGGCTGCGCGTGCAGGCGAAGCAGGTAAGGGCTTTGCTGTTGTTGCCGAACAGATCCGTACTCTGAGCACCGAGACGAGAAATTCATCCGGTCAGATCAGTGAGGCTCTCTCACGGCTTGACGAGATTTCCGGAAAGATGACCTCATCCATTGAAGAAACGCTCCGTCTCATCCAACTCACTCTTGAAAAGGTAATGCAGACCGGTGAAAATGTTGAGAAGATCACAAAGGATTCCCATAAGCTCGGAAGCCATATCCGTGAAATCGATGCCGCAATGCAGGAGGTTGAAGCATCTAACCAGCAGCTTGTCGACAATATGGAAAAGGTATCTGACATCGTAGAAACCATGACCTCATGTATCGGTGCTTCTGACGCGATAAGCCGCAAGATGCTCAGTAAATATGATGAAAGTGCAACAAATATCAATAATATCGAGACTGTTATCCAATCTCTCATGCACGAGCTCGGAGTTGGTGGATTTATGGGACTTGATGATATCCGCCCGGGTATGAAGGCCAAAGTGATCCTGACAGATGTACAGACCGGCAACGAGTTCCATTGCGAAGTAAAGGCTGTTGGCGAAAACGGTCTTAAGCTTGTATCAGGCGGCTTATCTGTAGACTCATCCAGACCTTGCAATCTGTATGTTACAGTTGGCAATGTAATGTACTGCTGGAAGGATCTCACAATCACAGATGACCTTATGATAACAGTCAATACGCAGCCTGAAATCTTGAACCGTAGGAAATACCCCCGCATGGATTTATCAAACAATTGCACTATCAAGCTTAAAGGAACCGACACCACATTCAAGGGCACGCTTGACAATATAAGTGCAAACGGCTTTGCATTTTTGACCAAGGATCCTTATTTCGTGGATCATAAAGGAGCGAAGGTTACTATCTCGATAGAGGACTTTGCGCTTGCTGACCACTCAGTGTTGGATGGATATGTAATCCGCTGCTCAAATAACGACGGAACATATATCGTCGGCTGCCAGATGCCTGAGGATAATTATTATATCCAGACATATGTCGATGAACAGCTTCGTGCTCACTCATAAAAATAAAAGCTATGAAAGCCTTTAACCGGGCTCTCATAGCTTTTTTGATTGATAATCTTCTATCCTATTATCTTCTATCTATTATCTTCTATCTGCATGATGTTTTTCCTTCTCTGCATACATCCGGCTGTCTGCTATCTTTAGCAGGCTCTCAACCTTGTCAGCATCGGACGGATAAAGTGCATATCCACAGCTTACTCCTATTTTTATTTTACGACCATGTATGTTATATGGGTTGCATATAACTCTTTGAAGCCTCTCTATGCCCTCTAAGCAATTTTTTTCATCTGCATTGCCATCTATTATACATGCAAACTCATCGCCTCCAATACGGAATGCATAATCAGCTGTTCGTATGCTGTTTATAATGCGCTTTCCTACATTACAAAGGACCTCATCTCCGACCGGATGACCATATATATCATTGACCGGCTTGAAAAAATCAAGATCCATAAAAATCATTGCAAATGCTTTTCCTCTCTGGACTCTCATATTCATGATGGTATCAAAATACCTCTTATTGTAGAGCTCAGTAAGCATATCCGTGTTTGCAAGATCTGCCATCTTATGCTTTTCGCCTATATTCTGTGAGACAAGCAGATACTGCGTCAGTCTGCCATCCTCCCATCTTGCCGGAATAACTGTCATTGAAAGAAATAGCTTGCTGTTGTTCTCTGCACATTCAAATTTAAAATAATCATGCTCATTTTTAATTTGACTATAAATATTTTCAAGAGAAAGCAGCTCAGAGATTTTTTTATTTTCATCCTCTGAAAGCAGGGTGTATCTGTTTGATATAGTCTCCACCAGGTCACTGTAGCTGCCACGCTCAGGATAAAGCTTTCGCGCCAGTCTCTCATGATATTCGTACGTATCATTTTCAATATCACACAGTGCGTATCTGTCCACAATTCTTGCCAGACTGTTCAACAGCATATCAGAGATTTCCTTTTCATGAGATACTGCCATGACAGTGAGCTTTTCCTTTTGAAGCTTAAGCCTGGTATTCTTCATTACATACATACAAATAAGCAGTATTACGCAGATGAACATTATGCCTATAAGCAAAATTGTACTGTACTGCACCTGAAACATGAATGAGCTGACAGCCTTTGCTTCAACGATACCTACTATAGACCAGTCCTTTATTCCGGTAGGCTGATATGTCATATAATAATCTTTTTTATTGTATGAAAATGCAAAACAGCCATCACTGCCATCAGCTATATTGGTCTTTACATCGTAAAAATCATCTGTATCGTAATCTGTTGCATTATCACCTATGAAATTAATCAGATTATCAACCATATCATCAATCTCTGTCTTTGGTTCGATTGAAAGTATGACATTTCCTGCAGAATCAACAATATAACAATCACTTTGGTCTTTATAAGCCTTGTCTCCGAGCATCCTTTCCACGTCCGTATTATCATAGCTCACAGCAAGTCCTGTATATGTGATTCCATCCACAGTAATCCCATCAGACGGAAATGCAAAAAGCACCTTTCTCACACCCTTTGTTGATATATAGCTGGATATCACAGGCTCATTTGCCTTAAAAAGCTCATTGAATGCATCTTTTGCATTATCAGCCACTCCGCTTCTGCCTTCTATGGTGATAAACTGATTCTTCTCATTAAACAGGTAAAAATCACTGTAATGCCACTTTTCCTTTTCCCTGACAAAATCATTCCACTGCAGACCACTGTCGTTATTAAGTATTTTGGTCAAATAAACATTCCAGTCAGATAGAACGTTCCAGTTGCGTTGCGCAAACATATTAAAGGTCTGGTTCACCTGACTGTATGAGGCTTTGACATTTGATGTACCCTCATTATATATCTGGCGGCTCATATATACATTGTAGCTATGAATGCTGAATATTATGATACCTAGCAATGCACAGGTTATCACAATTGTACGGATATTCTTCTTTTTTATAATCATAAATGTGTTCTCTCCATACCTTAGTACCTACATCGTATCTGTGCTTCGTTCTCTATTCATATCACATATACTTGTATTTCTGGTACTAATTATACAACATATAGTGCCTAAAATCTATACTCTCGGCGCGAAATGTAGTTTTTATGGTGTGAAATGCAGATTGGCAATAAAAAACAAGGGAAAGTATTAAATACTTTCCCTTGCATAAATTATATATAGACTTTTAAATTAGAACCTTCGTCTATTTTGCCTGCTCAGCGATAGCAGCCTGTGCTGCAGCAAGACGAGCGATTGGTACACGGAATGGTGAACATGAAACATAGTCAAGTCCAATCTTGTGGCAGAACTCAACTGATGAAGGATCTCCACCGTGCTCTCCACAGATACCAACGTGAAGGTTAGGATTAACTGGCTTTCCAAGCTTAATAGCTGTCTCCATTAATTTACCAACACCTGTCTGGTCAAGCTTAGCAAATGGATCGTTCTCGAAAATCTTGTTGTCATAGTAAGCGTTAAGGAACTTACCTGCATCATCACGAGAGAATCCGAATGTCATCTGTGTAAGGTCGTTTGTACCGAAGCAGAAGAAATCAGCCTCTGTAGCGATCTCATCAGCTGTAAGAGCAGCTCTTGGGATCTCGATCATTGTACCAACATGGTACTTGATGTCAGCATTTGCAGCAGCGATCTCAGCGTCAGCTGTCTCAACTACAATCTTCTTAACGAACTTAAGCTCTTTGATCTCACATACTAATGGGATCATGATCTCAGGCTCGATATCCCAGTCTGGATGAGCTTTCTTTACATTGATAGCTGCACGGATAACAGCCTTTGTCTGCATCTTAGCAATCTCAGGATATGTAACTGCAAGACGGCATCCTCTGTGACCCATCATTGGGTTGAACTCATGGAGTGACTCACAGATAGCTTTGATTTCCTCTACTGACTTATTCTTAGCCTTTGCAAGCTTCTCGATGTCAGCCTCCTCTGTAGGAACGAACTCATGAAGAGGTGGATCAAGGAAACGGATTGTTACTGGGCATCCCTCAAGAGCCTCGTATAATTTCTCGAAATCTCCCTGCTGATATGGAAGAATCTTGTTAAGAGCTGTCTCTCTCTCCTCTACTGTATCAGAGCAGATCATCTCACGGAATGCAGCGATTCTCTCTGGATCGAAGAACATATGCTCTGTACGGCAAAGTCCGATTCCCTCTGCACCAAGCTCACGAGCCTTCTTAGCATCTGCAGGAGTATCTGCATTTGTACGAACCTTAAGTCTTCTGAACTCATCAGCCCATGCCATAACACGTCCGAACTCACCAGCGATTGAAGCATCAACTGTTGGGATGATTCCAGCGTAGATGTTACCTGTTGTACCATCGATAGAAATCTCAGATCCCTCTGTGAATGTCTGTCCTGCAAGTGTGAACTTCTTGTTCTCCTCGTCCATATTGATATCACCACAACCAGATACACAGCATGTTCCCATACCACGTGCAACTACGGCTGCGTGAGATGTCATACCACCACGAACTGTAAGGATACCCTGAGCAGCCTTCATTCCTGTGATGTCCTCTGGAGATGTCTCAAGACGTACAAGTACGACTTTCTCTCCTCTTTCAGCCCATGCCTCAGCATCATCAGCTGTGAATACAACCTTACCACAAGCAGCTCCCGGAGATGCTCCAAGACCCTTTCCAAGTGGAGTTGCAGCCTTAAGTGCAGCAGCATCGAACTGTGGATGTAATAATGTATCAAGGTTACGAGGGTCGATCATTGCAACAGCCTCAGCTGGTGTCTTATGTCCCTCATCTACTAAATCGCAAGCGATCTTAAGAGCAGCTGGAGCTGTTCTCTTACCATTACGGCACTGAAGCATATAGAGCTTCTTGTTCTCAACTGTGAACTCCATATCCTGCATATCATGGTAGTGATTCTCAAGAGTCTCACAAACCTTAAGGAAATCAGCGTATGCCTCTGGGAACTCCTGCTCCATCTGAGCGATTGGCATTGGAGTACGAACACCGGCAACAACGTCCTCACCCTGTGCATTGATAAGGAACTCACCCATAAGCTTGTTCTCACCAGTTGCAGGATCACGTGTGAATGCAACACCTGTACCTGACTCGTTATTTAAGTTACCGAATACCATAGGCATTACGTTAACAGCTGTTCCCCATGAATAAGGGATATCGTTATCTCTTCTATAAACATTTGCACGTGGGTTGTCCCATGAACGGAATACAGCCTCGATAGCAAGCTTTAACTGCTCTACAGGATCTGAAGGGAAGTCTGTTCCTAACTGATTCTTGTACTCAGCCTTGAACTGCTCTGCTAACTCTTTAAGGTCAGCTGCTGTAAGGTCTACGTCAAATTTAACACCTCTGTCCTCTTTCATCTTGTCGATGAGCTGCTCGAAGTATTTCTTTCCTACCTCCATAACAACGTCTGAGAACATCTGGATGAAACGTCTGTATGAATCATATACGAAACGCTCGAATGCTGGATCTGGGTTACCAGCGATCATAGCTGCTACTACATCATCATTAAGACCAAGGTTAAGGATTGTATCCATCATACCCGGCATTGAAGCTCTGGCACCTGAACGAACAGATACAAGAAGAGGATTCTTAAGGTCGCCGAATTTCTTTCCGTTAACCTCTTCCATCCATTTTACACCTTCCATAGTCTGAGCCATAATCTCATCATTGATCTTACGTCCATCCTCGTAGTACTGTGTACAAGCCTCAGTAGTGATTGTGAAGCCCTGTGGTACAGGAAGTCCAATCTCTGTCATCTCAGCGAGGTTAGCACCCTTACCACCGAGAAGATTACGCATGGTCATGTTACCCTCTTTGAAGGTATATACCCACTTGTTTGCCATTTTGCAATTCCTCCTAAATTTTATTTCTGGTATGGTAAAAAAACCATCCATATACTTGATTAATGTGTGCACCTATGTAAGCGCACACATTAATAATACCATAATTTCAGCAAATATCAACTAATTTTTATTATCTTTTCCCTTATGTTTCATACTATTTTTTTGAACACGGACAGACTTAACATTCTTTACTATGACAAATATCATAATTGCAAGAATTGCAACTATCCCAAGCGCACCAATAGCCAGCGGAACGACCATTCCACTCTCACTGATCATGGTGGCAAGCGGTACCTGCTCATCTGCTATATCATGCTTATTGTCGTTTGCCGCCTGTGGTACCTGCTCATCTGCTATATCAGTATTTGGCTGTGCCTGCGGTGCCTGGATTCCATCCTGCGGATCATTCTGTCCGTCAGGCACTATTGTGTTTGCGGCATTTGCTCCATCTGCAGCTCCGTTATTTGCCGCTCCTGCTGCATTGGCTGCCCCGGCTGCATTTGCAGCTCCTGTGGCTGCCTGATTGCCGCCTGCCGCAGTATTGTCATTTGCTACATTTCCGGCAGCAGCCATGCTGGATGCTGCCCTTGAATACACAAAATTGAACACGTTCTCTGACGCATTTGACGACAGCTTGCCTGTCTGATTATAGCTGTCCGGAATATATCCATCTATATACAGATACGCTATAACAGGCTCATCACCCACATTACCATAATAGGTACGGCTTTCAGCAAGCTTATTGCCATCTGTATCCACATAGTTGACTGTATACTCAGCAAGCTCGCCCGGTATGCCATATGCTACAACATAGTCCTGATCTCCTGATACGAGAAAAGTCGACTGTGCAACCGTATTATTGTCACGGCCACTTAATCTGATTCCCTTTACATAGTACTTGCTGTTTTCATTAAGTGCCACACTGCCCTGTGCATCACAGCTGATGACATCTCCATATTCAAGACCTGTGACAATTATTTTGTCTCCTTTAGCAGAAACAGAAGCCGAAGCCTCATTGCCTGATGCCTTGCGCACCTGCACACCACCGTTTATGCTTCCCTGTCCTCCGGCCGAGAAGGAAACAGTGTATGTATATGAAAATGCCCTGACATCTTTTGTCTGTGAGAAAACACCGGTTATGACAACAAGAGCTGCAAGAAAATATTTAAGCAATCTTTTCATTTTGCTTAGCCCCCTTTCTGTCACTTACGAAAGCCAGTATCATCAAAATAATACCAATCACAAACACTACAGCTGACGCTATTGACCAGATATCTCCGGTCTTCACCTTGCTCGTTGTAGTTGTAAATGTAGGTGGATTTTGCGAAGTCGGATTTGAGTTGTCCTCCACCGCAAAGTTCATCATAAGCTTTGCAAGTGTATCCTGATATATATTGCCCTGACTCTCTCCGTCAAGCCCTACTAAAAGCTTTACGCTGCCTCCCTCTCCGGGCTCTAATGTCTTTAAATAAAAGAACTTATCCAGAGAGTTTGTAGCCTCGTTGAGTCCTTTTCCGGCTGTTGTCTCCTTCTCTCCACCTACACTGGTGCTGCTGTATATAGTGTCCTCTTTTCCATCCGGTCCTACGAAAGTAAGAATATATGAGTATCCACCATTTTCAGCCACAGCCTGAGTATCCTCAAGACTCTTTAACACATCATTCGACATATACCATTTCGTCGAAATACTGCTGTTATTCTTTATATCAACGGAAAATGTGACAGAATCTCCGGGCTCCATCTGTGAGACAGAGGCTGCTATTTTATTTGAATCGAACGAACTGACCATCTCCTTGCCGGTAAACTCACATGAGCCGGCTGTAGTAGTATTCTCATCTGCAAATACAGTGCCTATCGAACCAAGGATAAACAACATGCATGATAATAATGCGATAAATTTTTTCATATTGTCCTCCTTTACTCTAAGCTAAGTGCCCCGTCATCTGATATATTTACATCAACACCCCACGCACTCTTAATTGCGTCCTTTGCATTGTGTGTCTGTACTGCATCAACAGTTGCCTCCAGCACAAATTGCGCACCATCATATTCATAGGTAGTAGTGATGGTTGTAAGTCCGTTATCATCAGTCTGTGATGTCTGACCCACAATGGCTGCAATATCGCCGGATATACTGATTTTGTCTGTAAAATCAGTGGATGTCTGACCTTTTTTTAAAATAGTATTGTAGTAAAATACATTTCGCTCTGTAGTCTCAGCACTCTTATCCTCTGTCCAGCCATCGTTTGTAAAGTCAATCTGTATCTTTGATGGATCAAGTTTTGAAAGCTTATCACCTGTCTCCTTATCTGCCCAGTAATGCTGCACAGTCACTCTCACATACTCATCTATCGAGCCGCTGTTTTTGACAGCAAGCTTCTCATCGTACTTTTTGTCGAGAATCAGTTTTTCATCTCCGGCATTCTTTAGCATATCTCCAAGCAGCACTCCTGTTGCCTCGCTCCAGTCATCATCCTTATGCTTATAATCACGCCAGCTCACATCATTGCCATTCTCAGTCAAAGTAACACCGATGGATTTGATGTCAATCTGAGCCAGATAATTATCACTCATATATGTAAGAGTCGCTTTTGTAGATCCAATCGTCGATGCTGCAAGCATTATCGCAGAGGATGCTACAAGTATAATTGGAAGTTTTCTCTTCATTACTCTTCGCCCTCCTCTTTATCATATTGTGCTGTCGCATCCCATTTTGCATCAGGTGCGACACACGGATTGCCATTCTCATCATATGTGACAGGAGCACACTCCTGAACCACAACTACATTGAAGCTGGTCTTTACCTTTTCACTAACTGTGATAGCTGCAACAATCGGCTCGGTTTTACCACCAACCGGCACTACCTGACTGTAATACCAGTAGCCATCATCTGAAAGACTCCAGTTTGAGCCTGATGCCTGTATATCAAACTGGCTTGCTGCAATTACCTTTACCCTGACAAAACAGTCTGCTTTTCCTGTATTCTCAATCTCAATAGTTTTCTTCCAGTCCTTAAACTTCTCCTTGACATCAGTTGTAGGACCGATATCTACTGAGATACCGCCCTTTGCCGTAGCATAGGTTGTAAAATATGCCAGTGTCGGTTTAACTGAAACACCACAGACAATGAGTGTTGCAGCAAAGGCTGCACATACAAGAATACGGTGATTTCTATTAAGTTTTTTACAAGACTCTGATAATTTTTTCATTAATTCTGCACCCATTCCCATCCGGTTCCGTCATACTCAAAATGGTTTACGACACCGGTACTATAAATCAATTTGTCGTTGTAATCGTTTGTGAAATCAACATCTGCGGTCTCACCGGCCACAATCTGTGTCTCTATGCTGTCTGAGGAGGTCACCTGATAACTGCCAGCGGCATATACCTCCTTTACTATCACCCTTGACCCTGCCGGAATATTGTCAATAACTACGCTCTTAGCCCCTGTACTGTCAAATCTGATTGATGCGATATCTGAAAACACCACATTACCATCCCTGTCGTAGGCCTCAACATCAAATGCAAACACCGGCTCACCGAGTGCTGTATTGTATGTCTTTAATGTCTTGTTAATCTGTAAGCTTCCCATAAGCCCGGTCTGTTCAGGCTTCAGCTCGATATCGATATCATCATATATCCATGAATCTGAGCCGCTTCCTGTCATAGCAAACTCATTATTAGGAGCCGAAATCAGATACGGCACAAATGTGTATCCAAATCTTGCCGAATTAGCCGGCTTTGCATACACCAGATACAGTCCCGTCTTAACGCCTGTGACGTTTCCCCTTCCGTTTGAAACATCTATTACCTCATCTGCTGTCAAAGAACCTTTGTCTGCAATGTCCGCAGTTGTCTTTGCCATCTTTTCCCAGTCATCTGCGGTAGTTTTACTGCTGATATCTGATATAGATTTAGCCAGCTCATCAAACTGCTTCGTTGCAGTGTATACATCGTTCTCATCTACATCTGCCACTCTGTAAAGCTCTACGGGAAAATCCACAGTATACAAATCCTCCCATGTATCGGGGATATCAACTGTTATAGAGCATTTCTTATCAATATCAATATGCGTCCTTGCAAAAATGCTTCCACATGGCAGAGAAAACAAGGCTATCGCTGCTATAGCTATACTGACAGCTCTTTTTAAACTATTGTGCATTTTTCCTCCTTCCTGATTCTATCTGAATCTATACAATATCGTTTTACTAAGTATCTTACAAATTATAATATACAAAACCAGAAACAGAATGCCAAGCACTATGGCTTCATGTAACGGCTGTACCTGCTTTACATCCTCGACAATAAGTCCCTGTGCATCATTTGCAATCCTGTGCCCCCTGATAAGAAGCCTGTGGGAATTCACTCCATACGGTGTACATGTGATAAGTGTACAGTAATCCTGCCCTTCCTCAATCTTTAAGTCATTAAGCTCATCAGGCAAAACAATCCTTATCTGATCAACATCGTAGGTCAGTGTCTCGCCAAGCACATACAGCTTAAAGGTGTCACCCTCCGCCATCTGGTCAATATCCGTAAATAGCTTAGATGATGTAAGTCCCCTGTGTCCTGAAACAGCACAATGTGTGCTTGCTCCGCCAACCGGAAGCGATGTGCCCTCGATATGGCCAACACCTATCTGAAGTATTGTATTATCTGTGCCGTGGTAAATCGGCAATGAGACATTGATGGACGGAATCTCAACATAGCCCATGACTCCTGTTCCAGATACATCAAGTAGGCTTTCATACTCTGCTCTGTCCGAATCAGACATATCATATCTGTCCTGCTTGCTTAAAAGTCTTTCATTGTAAGCCTCTGCCGCCTGCCTCATTTCTTCAAGCTTTTGTTCATCTGTATTGTCTACTGCATCGACGTAGCTTGCGATTGCCCTTGACTGATGGAATGAATTCCAGTAATCACTCACCGTCGGATATAGCAGTAAGGACAGTCCTGCAAGAAACACTATGACAAACAAAATAGTTGATAATTTTCTTCTCATAGCACTCTCCTTACTGTTATCATTTGCATAATATAATTATGCCTATTGTAACTGCCACGAACCACTAAAGTGGCTCATGGCAGATATATTTTATCATAAAATGATATTATTTAACACGCTTCTTTGTTACAAGAACAATTCCGCCACCGACTACTAATATAGCTCCGATTACATAAATTGCTACACGTCCGGCACCACCGGTTGCAGGAAGGACTGAGCCCTTAAAGTTCTGTACAGGTGTGCTTAAGCTGCCCTCAGCTTTATCAGCTTTAAGTGTAATATTACCGGTCACCTTATCTCCGCTTAATGACTTAAGCTCAGGAGCATCAGACACAATTGAATGATCTGCCTTGATTGTGAATGCAATATCTTTTGCAGTGTTGTAGCTATCAGGAGTCTTGGTCTCCTTAAGTACGTAATCACCATCATCAAGACCGCTGAATGTGAAGACATCATTCTTATCACCGGAAATTACCGCTTTGATTTCTTTGTCTGCTTCACCTTTAATCTTTTTGTAAAGAGTAAACTCTGCACCATCGAGTGCTTCGTTCTTCTCATTTACCTTGTTGATTACAACCTTGTATGTAAATACGATTACTGTATCCTCCGGAGTCTCACCTTTGTCTCCCTCACCACCATTGTTAGGGTTGTTAGAGAACTCAAGCTTTACCTTATTTGGGTTTCCTTTTGAACCGATAACAGCATTCTTATTGAGAGTTGCTTTGTACTCAACTACAATCGTCTCACCATTTTTAGCTTCAAATCCTTCTGCTAAAATGTTGTTACATGTAAAAGTAAGCTTTTTGCCAGCTGCGTCATAATTTGTTTTAAAGAATGATGTAACATCCTTGTTGCCTAATTTGACAGAAACTGTTCCTTCATTGAAATCAAGTCCCTGTGAAAGAGTATCATCAAATTTGAGGTAATATGACTTATATGACTCAACATTTGCAGGTAATGTAGCTGTAAGTTGGAATGGAACCACATCTCCGATATCATAATCGGCTGAATCCTGCCATCCTGTTGTATCACCTGTTGTGTCGTTTGTATCTTTTACTTTCTTCTCAACAGAAGGTACATCTGTCTTTGGTGTGATTGTTGTATCAGCAACGATATTGAGGATATACTCTGTGTAAGCCTCGTCACCTTTTAAAGAGCTATCCTTATCCTTGATAAGATAGTAACCAGGCTCAAGTCCTGTAATCTCAGTCTTTGCATTGTCCTGTGTTACTGAAACAGAACCTGCTACTGTAGCGCTTAAAGCTGATGCAATTTTCTGTGCCTCTGCCTTAATATCTGAAGAGTTCATTCCTGAAAGCTTCTCTACATAAGCTTTTGCATCCTTAGCAAGATCTGTCTTTTTGTCTGCCTTGATACCGGTACCCCAGTCAACGTTTGAAAGTGTTGTCTGTGATTTTGAAAGATCTCCCTTTAAAATCTGGTAAGCCTCATAAGTGTGGCCTGCCTTTGCCTCATTAACCGTGATGGTAAATGTTTTTTTTGCGCCTTCGCCCTCAGCAAATACTGTAACGCTCATTGCAAGTGTAAGTATCATTACAAGAACTAAAGCAAGGCTTCTTTTGATCGTTTTCATATTGCATTCTCCTTTTTATAATGTTTTATGTTTTTTATAGAAAAGTGTTATTACAGCTATTGCTATAAGCACAGCTCCACTTAACATATACAACCATCTGTTACCGCTTCCACCTGTTTCCGGAAGCTCATACTCTATGAGTTTGTTTGTAATCTCAACCGTACCGGACTCTATTGCATTGGCGCTGCCCGGTGCAACGTTTGCATCGGTCTTTGTGATTTGTGTACCATTTATATCCTTAAATATATATGAAACATCATAGCCTGACATACTGTTGTTCTGATTTATTCCAACCTCTGTCACATAATATTTATATGTGGTGCCGGTCAGAATACCATTTTCATCTACACTCTGTAATGGCAGATTTTCAAATACATATGACCATTCACCTACCGAATCTGCTGTCACCTCAACCGGATTGCCATAATTCTTATCATTATCAGCCGAATCCACCTGATGCAGCTGCAGAAAGATCTTTCCATCAGTCTTATCTAACGGATTATTCTTAGAATCAGTCCATTTTTTATCGACTGAGATGCTGGTGGTCGCAACTGCTACATCCTCATAATAGTACGGTGTATTTACCTTTGCCATATCACTTCCCTGTAATGAGCTGTTTTCGGCTACAACAGGATGTGCCGAGGTATCTGCACTGAAATAGAAATACTCCTTATGTGGCTCTGTCGAGAGTAAATAACCATCCGGAGCCTTTGTCTCAACTATATAATACTGAGTATTATACTCCAGATTGTCAGTACTCATACTGATATCAATTCTGCCGTTCTCATCAGTGGTATACTCACCTAACGACGCATAAGAACCATCCGATGTGTATCCAAACAGCTCAAACTCAGCGCCTTTAAGCAGCCTGCCATAATCAGCCTTATCTACCTTATACAAGGTAAATGTATTGCTCTTAATTACTCCGGCAGAGGATTTAGACTCTTTGTAAACAGTATTGTTATCCTTACGGTCTTCTCCCTTTTCAATGCCTTCAAGCTTTGCTGTATTGCTGACATTCATTATAATCGGACTGTATTCACCAGGGGTACCAAGAACCTGTGCATTGACCTGATAAGTATATGTCAGCATAATGGCTTTACCGTCAGGTATATCTGCTTTTATGGTTCTATATGAATCGGCGCTCCAATCATAGGTACCATCCTGTGTACTGTAATTCCACTTACATTCATCTATCGTTTCTCCCTGCTTATAAGTTCCATCGCTTTGCTTAATAGCTTCTCTAAACTGAACTGTAGCCGGCATTAAATCGATATACCATAATGTCTGAATACCATTGCCATATGTGCGTGTCGTAAATTTAAGCACATCTGTCAGCTTTAATGTATCGCTATCAGGCAGATAATCCTTGCCATCAGGGTTTATTATAACCGTATAACGCAGCCTGTGATTATCCTCATCCCACTTGTAGTTCTTGGAAATAACCTTATCCCCCTCAGTAGGATTATCACCGCCCGATTCATCAGGCTTTGACATGGTCTGTGTCTGATAAGCCGATCCGATTTCTTTGTTTGTATTTGAAGATGCTGTGGCTGTATTCTTATAAGCCACTGTTTTACCGACTTCAAAATTCTCAAAATCATCTATCGTGCACTTGTATACTACATATATGTGAGAGTTCTCATTCCAGCCATGTATTTCTGTATTGGCTTTATCAGGCTTTATAACCCTTGTAACCACAGTATTTGTGTTTTTATCCAGCGTAGTACCTGTTTGAATTCCATTTATAAACCAGTCGCTGCCTGATACCGTATGTGGCGTACCATCAAAGTCAGGATAAACAAAGCCCTCCTGATTAGGATATTTTAGCATTATCTTTACACTCTGCAGTGTAACACCCTCCGGAAGCTTATCAGTGATAGTATACTCTGTAGCATCAGCATCCATAAGTACATCAACGCGCCATGTGAGTGTTCCATCGCTTTCTGTTGTTTTCAAATAAGTCTGACTTGTATTACCGTTTCCATCAGTCTTTACAATCTTTGATGTCGTATGGCTATAAGATGCAGATGCACTTGAATTTAAAGCTTCAAATTTATTCACATATTCAACTCTTCCACTTGGCGTTGTGTCGGCGGTTGTGCTGTATGTAAATGCGACTGTTCTTTCACTGTTGCTTGTCGGATAATCCTTATTAAAGCTGATATTTACCGAGGTAAATCTGTAGTTAGCTGTTTCTGATAATTTACTATAATCTGCCTTTTGCGACTTATTTTTCTCATCCAGATATTTAACAGTAATGTCACCGATATATCCATCAAACGCTTTCTTTACCTGACTTACAAAATCATTCATCTGGGTATAAGTCATGTAATGATAATTATTCTGAGATTTGGATGACATTGTATCAGCAATGCCAAACGCCTTAGGAAATCCCGATGCCGGAATTGTAAATTTTGCTTCCCACTTTAAAGTATACAGCCCATTATCTGTCTTTTGAGCATCAACAAGCTTCTTTGTAATATTCTGCTTTGTTTTTGGAACATTTACACTTGAAGAGCTCTTATATGACTTATCATCCTTAGTGAGAATAGCATTATTATTAAATTTCTGGTCATCAAATGTCTGCAATGCCTCTGTATAGTATTTGACAGTATACTTATTGCAGTTCTTGTTACCATCTGTAGAATTAAATGTAACCGATGTCACCTTGCCACTGCTGTCTTTGTTAATTGTATATCCGTCACTAGGTGATATATCAATGCCTGTAATCTTATCAAACATATCATCTGTCAGGACAGCTCCCGCAATATCCTCACAGGTTTTATTTACTGTAACTGTCCAGATAATTTGGTTATTAGTCTTATCATATTTACCGGATTTTTGTATAAGGTTTTTGTAATACTTTACATAGCTGCTTGACGTATCTATGACAGTTTCTTTTGATTTTTGGTCTGTTGATTTACCGGTAACGAAATTAGTTGCCTGCCATGTAGCATTATTCCCCAAATCCCTAGCATTGGTCAGGTAATACCTATATGTAATAGAACAGTTCTCTCCTGCCTCTAATTTTGGAAGCTTTGCAGTAAGTGTTGCCTTTCCAGCATCTGCCGGGTCATTCTTTCCTGTCGCTGTTGCAGTATAACTGCTTTCAGCATCCTGACCGTTTTTCTTTATGCTGTAGGTAAATCCGGTAGTATCAACCCTCATACCATTGCCGTTAAATTCATCTGTGATTTCGATATCATCAGGTGTACCTTTTTTAGAAGATACATCCACAGTAAACTCAACATAATAATTACCATTTTCATCAATAGCAATATTATTATTGTTTGTATTGCTCTTCTTTACAGAAATATCGTAGTTTAAGGAATCATTTCCGTTCCAGTGGACATTATTCTTGTCTACTGTTATGGTGACATCACCACCGATATAGATATCCACATCACCAGAATCATTGGTCTTGCCCTCACCAAAAGCTTCTGCCTTTGCCCAGCCCTTTATATCGCTGCTGTTACCCTCAATATAACCATCTGCAAACTTGATAAGAATTGCATATGTACCATCCTCATTCTTGATATATCTGTACTGAAACTGTTCCGTATCTCCGTTGTCATCACATTTTGTCTTCCAGTAATTGCACAGCTCATCCGGAATAGTCACCGATGGATCATAGACATAATAATAATTCTTAACAGTATTGCCATTGGCATCTACCGTATCATTCTTTCCGATTCCAAAGTCCAGCTGAACCTCAAGCTTGAACTTCTCGCCGTTCCAGTCCACCGGTTTGCCCTCACTTGACATTTTGGTATATGAGCCATTTGATTGCAGTTTTTGAAGATTAACATAGTTTTCTGTGACATTATCTATGGTAAAATCCTTCTGATTCTGATCTGCTGCTGATGCAGGTTGTATAAGTCTGTACGCAGTAATGCCCAGCACTATAACAGCCATCGATATAATAAATGTAGCAAGCTGTCTACGTCTTCTCACTCTTTTAAGCCGCTCTTTGCCGAGACGTTCCATATCCTTATCCATTCTGCATCCTCCTTTCATAGAGTTATATATAATTCATTTTACTTAATCGTTATTCAACAGCTAATATATTACACACTTTTGGTCACACAACGGTCACACGAGCCTTCAAATCGGGATTTTCTACTTTTTTACCAAAAAGTTCCAAATAACACTAGTCAATTTTGCCAATTTTAGACAATGGCCAGATGGCAAATGTAATTCTGCCGACTACCTGCTCCTCTGATACACAGCCTATAGCTGTATTTCTTGAGTCAAGTGATACGCTTCTGTTATCGCCCATCACGAAAATCTTGGATTCAGGAACCTGATAAGGCAGCTCTATATTACAGTCTCCTAAAGCTTTTTCATTGAGATACGGTTCATCAATTGCGATATCGTTTACATAAACCGTGCCATCCTCTGATATATTGACCCAGTCACCCGGCATCGCAATAACTCTTTTTACAAGTATCTTGTTATTGTAATAAAAAGCTATGACATCTCCTGTTTTAAAGTCATGCCCCTTTGATGCCATAAGCACCTGTCCCTCCTGTAACGTCGGTGACATAGATGTTCCGGTCACCTTCAAAATAGGAAGCCACAGGTTTGCGACCAATATTGCTGCCGCTGCCACTACCACAAGTGTTCCTACGGTATTGAAGAGTGTTGCTGCAAATTTGTTGTTATACTTCACTCTTCTCAGTTCCTGACGCAGCTCCTTTATGCCAAGATCATCGCTATAACGGTCATAGTCGTCTGTCATGATACTGCGATAGCCCGATGTACCCTCATTATTCTCAGTGCTTTTATTCTCTGCTTCTTTATTCTCAGCTTCTTTATTCCCAGATTCTATATTCCCAGCTCTGTTATCTTCTGAAGCCTTCTTTGATATTTCCTTCTCTATATGTACAGATATATCCTCAGGCTGGTTTTCTTTTTTAGTTTGCTGATATTCCTTTTCTATTTCAATATTTTTTTCTATATCAACGGTTATATCAGGTGCAGGTGTTACATATTTGACCGGAATTATTTCTTCTATTTTCTGTTCCTGTGATATATTTTCATCAACATTTTGGTTCTGCTTGTGTACCTGCGTTACTTTTTCAGATGACTTTTCAGGTGTTTGCATCATCTGTGCCAAAAGTAAATCAAGCTTATCCTCATTTGTAAGTGGTTTCTGTTCGACATCCTTTAGCTCCTCGTCCTTGCTTAAATCCACTACATCAATATTATTTTTGCTTTCTTCAATAGCTGCATCGTTGTTTTGATGAATCTCCGCAACTGCCTTTTTATTGTATTCAGCATCTGTGAAGCTTTTTGTCGAATTTATGAGATTAGCTGATTCATTCTGCCTGATTTTCTTCTGTTCTCTTTTTTTTCTTAGCTCAATGTACTTTACGGCAACTCTTGCCAAAGCATATATTGCCTTTTTATATATTTTTTCTATCATTCTTTTGTCCAATTATCCATTCATAAACACAAAATATTGCTTCTATATTATTTTCTTGTCAGATTATTTGAAGCCATTGATATTACAGCAGCAAATTTTTGGATTTCCTCTGTTGCTGACGTGAGTTTATTAATTGCAGCATTGATATCACCCGATGTCTTTACCTCACGCTCAAGTGTCTGAATATGTTTTTTTGTCTCGTCAAGCTCTTTTCTTAAGTGTTCAACCTCTTTACTTCTGTCTAAAAGCATCTCCAGCAGCTCACTTCTGCTCAGCTTCTTTAATTCTTTTGCTTCCATATTCACAACCTCCATATATCAAAACAACCAAAGAATAGCTTACTATATCTTTGGTTGCCCTTTATTATCTGTATTATATTACAAAATTAAAATTCAAATTTCTTTGCAAAATAAGCATCAAGCTCATCAATTGCGATACGCTCCTGCTCCATTGTGTCACGGTCACGTACTGTCACACAATGGTCTTCCTCTGAGTCGAAATCATATGTCACGCAGAATGGTGTTCCGATTTCATCCTGACGACGATATCTCTTTCCGATTGTTCCCCTGTCATCATACTCACAGTTGTATGTCTTTGAAAGCTGTGCAAATACCTTTTCAGCACTCTCATTGAGCTTCTTTGACAGCGGAAGCACTCCAATCTTTACAGGTGCAAGTGCAGGATGGAAATGGAATACTGTTCTTACATCCGGCTTCTCCGGTGTACCGATATCCTCCTCATCATAAGCTGCGCAAAGGAAGGCAAGTACTACACGATCTGCACCGAGTGATGGCTCGATAACGTATGGCAGATATTTCTCATTCTTCTGATCATCAAAGTATGTAAGATCCTGTCCTGAAACTTCCTGATGACGTCCGAGGTCATAATCTGTACGATCAGCAATGCCCCAAAGCTCGCCCCATCCGAATGGGAATAAGAACTCGATATCTGTAGTTCCCTTTGAATAGAAGGCTAACTCAGCAGGATCATGGTCACGCAGTCTCATCTCATCCTCCTTGATTCCAAGGGAAATGAGCCAGTCACGGCAGAAGCCTCTCCAATACTTAAACCACTCAAGATCTGTTCCAGGCTCGCAGAAGAACTCAAGCTCCATCTGCTCGAACTCACGTGTTCTGAAGGTGAAGTTACCAGGTGTAATCTCGTTACGGAATGACTTACCAACCTGTCCGATACCGAACGGAATCTTTTTACGTGATGTACGCTGTACATTTTTAAAGTTCACAAAGATTCCCTGTGCTGTCTCCGGGCGAAGATATACTGTATTTTTAGCATCCTCTGTAACACCCTGGAAGGTCTTGAACATGAGGTTGAACTGTCTGATATCTGTGAAATTGTGCTTGCCGCATGATGGACATGGAACATTGTGCTCCTTGATGAAATCTACCATCTGCTCGTTTGTCCAGCCATCAACTGATGTCTCAAGCTCAATACCATTGTCCTGCGCAAAATCCTCGATGATTTTGTCGGCTCTGAATCGCTCGTGGCACTCCTTACAATCCATAAGCGGATCTGAGAAGCCGCCGAGATGTCCTGATGCAACCCATGTCTGAGGATTCATGAGGATGGCACAGTCTACACCTACATTATAAGGATTCTCCTGGATAAATTTCTTCCACCATGCTCTTTTTACGTTGTTTTTAAGCTCTACGCCCAGGTTTCCATAATCCCATGTATTTGCAAGACCTCCGTAAATTTCTGAGCCCGGATATACAAATCCTCTTGCTTTTGCTACCTGTACGATTTTGTCCATGGTCTTTTCCATAATTCCTGTTTCCTCTCTATCTTATGATTTTTATTCTTATTTAAAATTAAATAACGATTTAACAATCCGAATTGTAATAGATTTTATGTATAGTTTATTTAAGTATTAATGCACTAATCTATTTATCAGTCTGCTTATATACTACTTATATATAACATATGTGACATATGACACCGGCACAGAATTATCCTCATCGCTGTCAAAGTCGAATGTAACCTCATTATCTTCCTTGACCGAGTTTAATATATCATCATCGCTGACACTGTCATCCGCTCCGTTTTCCGTTCCTTCCGTCGCATCGGATTTTACTGCTTCTGTGCCCTCTGTGACACTCTCTGTCCCTGTAGGCTGTGATGCAAGCAGGCTGTATTTGTCACCAATCGCAACTGTATTATCATCTACAAGCTTTACATTGTCGACAGATGCATATAATATTTTGCCTTTCACATGCAGATTTGAACGGCCCTCATAAATAACTACCTTGTAGCCGTTTTCATCCAGAAACTCAGATGATTCACATTTCTTTGCCTTACCATCATCTATTGCAGCAAAATCAGTCTTGAAATCATATCCGGCTGCCAGAGCCTCCGCAATCGTCCCTGAAAAAAGCTTTGTCCCATTGAAATCAGTGTATTCATCGGTTGACGCATAGCTCATGGTAAGAGATGCCTTCTTTTTCTCGACAGTCAGCTTTTTGAGCTTGATTGAACCGTCATTCTTCTTATTGTAGTCGTCTATTGACTTGTCCACATAGCTTTGTAAGTCATCCTGCTTGTATGCAGCTGTATCAAAGTCCTCGACATCTGTAGATACCACACTGCCGTTTTTTGCAACAAACACCGTGCTGTCCTTGGTATAATAATCTGTACCGCACCCGGCAAGCAAACCGCATGTCGCAATAACAGGCAACAGCATTGATAGCTTTTTATTCATAGCTGCCTCCTAAAATATAATCTATGATATTATACCCTTTTGTATATATGATTTCAAGTATCATATTTTAAAGGGCAACGACATGCATAGTATCTATTAATTATTTCATGATTTAATTTCATGCTTTAATTTATCACAGAAAAGCTGCTGATTTAAAATCATGATGCACATAGATTGAAAGATATTCCTTCATTATGCTTCTCAGCTCCTCAAGCACATCGTCTGACACTGCAAATGTGTACAGCTTCGTGATATCAGCTGAAACAATATACTGCATGGTATAAAGTGTATCGCTTAGTATATGCCTGCCCTGCACCTGCGTGCCACAGCTATCGCAAAACACCCCTCCGCGTCTTGCCGAAAAGACATTAAGTCCTTCCCTTGAATGACAGTGTATACATGAAAACAGCGATGGCCCCTCGCCATTTATCGTAATAGCTTTAAGCTCAAAAACAGCCCTGACCAGCTCATTCTTATATGCCGGTGATTCAAGAGCCCTGAGTGATTGATAAAGGAGCTTTAACATATCCTTCTCGTCATTGTTCTCCTGACAAAAATATCCGCAGAACTCCAGAAAGTAAAACCCGGTGTATACTGCTTCCAAATCCTGTGTCAGCTCCCTGAAATAGTTGCTGATTGTGACCTTTGAAAGAGAATATGCGCTTTTACCCTCAAACAGCTCAAACTCACCGAACGAAAATGGATTGCTTCCTGCCATAAGCTGGCTGTTTGGACGTCTTGCGCCCCTTGCAAAGGCTGTGATTTTTCCCCGTTCCTTTGTGAGAATCGTTATTCTTTTGTCAAAATCCCCTACCGGCATGGCTGAAAGCACCATACCGGTCAACACTACACTCTGTGACATCTTAATCTTACTTTCAAAATACTATTCTTCCTCTTTGTATCCAAAGTTCTTGATGAGGAAGTCGCTGTCTCTCCAATCCTTCTTTACCTTGACCCATAGCTTCAGATTCACCTTGCAGTCAAGCAGTCTTTCCATCTCATAGCGCGCATTGGTGCCGATTTTTTTGAGCATGCTGCCCTGCTTTCCTATAATGATTCCCTTATGGGAGTCTCGCTCGCAGACAATTGTGGCATCCATATCTATAATAGAACCACTCTTTGTTTTTCTTGTCTTCATGCGGTCAATTCCTACTGCAATGCCATGCGGCACCTCGTCATTTAGAGCATGGAGCGCTTTTTCCCTGATAATCTCAGCACAGATTGCACGCTCCGGCTGATCTGTGATGGTGTCCTCATCATAGAACTGCGGGCCATAAGGCAAATACTTAAATATAGAATTAATAACATCATCCGTATTCTGTCCTCTTAAGGCTGATGTAGGAATAATCTCTGCAAAGTCGTATACCTTGCGGTAGGTGTCTATATATTCAAGCACCTTTTCCTTTTCCACTGTATCTACCTTGTTGATAATCAATATAACAGGTGTATTGACCTTTTTGAGCTGCTCTATGATATGCTGCTCTCCTGCCCCGATAAAGTTTGTCGGCTCCACAAGCCACAGCACAACATCCACCTCATTCAATGTCTTTTCCGCCACATTGACCATGTACTCGCCCAGCTTGTTTTTTGCCTTGTGTATGCCCGGAGTATCAAGGAACACTATCTGTCCCTTTTCCATATCCGTGTATACTGTCTGGATGCGGTTTCTTGTGGTCTGAGGCTTGTTTGATGTGATGGCAATTTTCTGACCGATAAGCCTGTTCATCAGTGTTGACTTGCCCACGTTTGGTCTGCCGATTATTGTAACAAAACCCGATTTGAAATTCTGTTTCATTTTTCCTCCTATGTGAATCTGTATTTATATAAGCTTTTCAACATTCTCAAAGAGCCCTGCCGACTCTTTAATCATATTTTCATTGCCGATGACACATATACTGTCCTTCTTAAGCACTGCCTCTACAAGGTCTGCAAGCCTTCTGATATCCTCTGGCTGTGCATTTAGTATCTCATTTCTCTCCTTTTGAATCTGCTCGTAAGTAATACCCTCGAGATATGCCGACAGTGATCTGCTTCCCTTTGCTTCCGGATTCATAGGCGTATCAAGAGCACTGAAGGTACCGATAATATACTTGGTCATATCCCTCTCATCAGGCGAAAAGCTCTTTATATACTCAGGTATTCTGTCATAGACATCAAGTGTGTCTGAAAGGTTAGGGTCTCTATATGAGACAAAGTAGCTCTCTCCGCTTCTAAGGAATGTATTCATGCAGCCGTAAGCACCACCCTTTACCCTGACATTTATCCAGAGATAATCATAGCTTAAGATGATACGCAGCAGTCTCAGTGCTCCGGTGTATTCATAGCCCTCGCAGATGAAATCACCTGTTTTTGCCACATACTGTATCTGGGATGCATCGATAAAGGCTTCCTTTGCTGTGTTAAAATGAACCTCAGCCTGATTGCCTACAGCACTCATTTTATCAAATCCAGCTATAACTTTTTCCAACGAAGGCTTTGCATTGCCGTATGCCTCGTTATTTCCGGTAAAGCTGATAAGCATTCTGTTTCTTGCAAACAGCTTTTTGGCTATTGCAGCAAGCTTATCTGACACACTCTTTGGTGACTCTGAAAGTTCCTTTTCTATGCGGCATATAGAGCGGTAAAAAGCAATACCCTTTAGCTCGTCCTGATAAAGTGCATAGCGCGAGAAGCTCGACATGCTTCGCATAGCTGCTACCAGATGGCCTGAGCTGCTCAGGTTAGCCTGAAGCCTTGCCTTAATCTGCGCTACAATCTCGCCCAGTCTCTTTGTATCGGTAAAATCCGATGCAAGAAGCATCTGCTCCATAAGCTCAAGTGCCTTGTCAAAATTTTTCTCCAATACCTTTAGCTTCACCTCAAACTTAAACACAAAATTATTTCTATCCTTAATATCCGGGTGGCTTGCAGTACCTGTGCTGATTCCGCCGGTATATATATTGGTCGCATTGGCTAAATCGGTATAGCTGTAATTTTCGGTACTCACCAATCCGAGTGCGTTTGTGAAAAAGCCAAGATAGCCAAGCTCACTCTGTGCAAAATCACCTGCATCAAATAAAAATGATATATAATCAATGCCGTTTGACTCTATGTCATGACGCACAACCTTTACATCCAAAAGCTCATCCTCAATGTTTGAAAAAGGCATAGCATTCTTTTTCATATCTGCTCTTGTAAGCATCGGAAGCTTACGCAGATCCTCATCTGACGAAGGCTCCTCCTGATATTTCTTTAAATGCTCTGTCTCCTCAATCAGCTTGTCAATCTCTTCATCCGAAAGAGATGCCTTGTAATCGGAAAGCTCCTTTGCCAAAGCCTCCTCCCTCTCATTGCCAAGGCCACGCTTCGGCTTTACTGTGACAGATGAACCATGGGTATTGTCAAGCAGATATTCCTGTATAAGCTTTTCAAAATAATCCGTATCTACAGCCTTTCGAAGCTTTGCAAAGGTACCAAGACACTCCAGATGTATAAAAGGCTTCATATCATCAAACAGCCAGCTGTCTAAGCAGTTTAATCCAAAAAGGAGTCCCTTAGGAAACTGTCCGAAGTCAGCCTCCCTGAACTTAAACTCACTGCTGTTGATTCCCGCAAGCAACGCTTCTTTATTAATTCCTGTTTTAACAACCTCTTTAAGAGTGTTTTCTATAATGCTTTCAAACTCATCCGCCTGAGATGCATTGGCATTCTTTGCCACAAACGAGAACACCGGCTGCAGAATGCCCGCATCATATGAGCCATACACATCATCACCGATTCCCGCATCTATCAATGCCTGCTTCACCGGTGCTCCCGGTGAGCTGACAAGTGCATAGTCAAGCACATCAAATGCCTGATAGAGCATCTCATCAAGCGAATCCCCTACCACACGGTTATAAGATAGATAAGTCTTATTCTCCTGTGAATCATCCATGGTAATTGAATACTCTGCCTCAACATTCTTTATTTCATCAAATGCAGGCTGTTTATTAATTTCTGAATTAACTTTTTTATAATCATACAGGCTCAGATATTCCTTATCCAGCCACTCAAGTCTCTCGACAACATCCATATCACCATACAGATAAATGTATGAATTGGATGGATGATAATACTTGTGATAGAAGTCCAGATATGCTTCATACGTAAGCTTAGGAATATACTCCGGATTACCGCCTGAATCCTTGCTGTAGGTATTGTCAGGGAAAAGTGAGCGGTAAATCTGGCTTGAAAGCACCTCATCCGGCGATGAGTATGCTCCCTTCATCTCATTGTACACCACTCCGTTTATCTTAAGCTCATCATCCTTGCCTGTAAGCTCGTAGTGCCAGCCCTCCTGCTTGAAAATCTCCTCGTACTTTGTGATATTTGGATTAAACACTGCATCCAGATACACATCCATGAGATTCTTAAAATCCTGATCATTACAGCTGGCAACAGGATAAACTGTCTTGTCAGGGTATGTCATAGCATTTAAAAATGTATTGAGCGAGCCCTTTGCCAGCTCAATAAAAGGATCCTTTACAGGGAACTTCTTTGAACCGCATAGTGTGGTATGCTCAATAATATGCGGTACACCCGTCTCATCCTCCGGCGGAGTCCTGAAGCCTATATAAAAGACCTTGTTATCATCATTATTTGATAAAATGGCAATCCTTGCACCACTTTTTTTGTGTCTCAGAATGAATCCATCCGACTGGACATCCTCCACTCTGTGCTCATCTAAAATCTCGTATTCAGCCAAATCGTGAATCGTCATCAATTATTCCTCCTAAAATGCGATGATGATAGTATACCACATTTTTACATATTATAGTTAAATTAAAAGTATATTTACCACAAAAAATCTGTTAAAGGCATATTTTACAACATCCGGCTTTCAAAACAAAGTTCTATGCCCCTGTCTGAATATTAACATCCACCTGTGGAAACGGAATTTGTATGCTATTTTTATCAAATGCTGTTTTAATTTCTTCTGTAAGCTGCCATTTTGTGTTCCAGTAATCCTCGTTCTTCACCCAGATCCTCGCGCCAAGCTCTATAGCGGAATCCTGCAGTTCGCTCACAAACACATTGCACGGCTCATCGTGAAGCATCGTATCTGCTGACGTGACAACAGACTCCAGTATACTCTTTGCAAATGCTAAATCTGTACTGTAGGATACTGTCACTCTCAAATCAAGCATTCTCTTATCCATCATAGATACATTTGTGATACACGAATCAGCAAGCTTTCCGTTTGGTATCATAACCATCTTGTTGTCTATTGTCAGAAGCCTTGTATAAAACAGATTTATGTCCTTTACAGTGCCCTCTGTACCACTTGAGCCGTCAACTATATAATCGCCCACGCCAAACGGCTTCATCAAAAGGATAAGCACGCCTCCTGCGAAATTGGACAGGCTTCCCTGCAATGCCATACCTACAGTAAGTCCGGCAGAGCCAAGAACCGCTATAACAGAGCCGGTCGCCACTCCAAAGCCCGAAAGCAGTGCCATGACAAGGATAAAATACAAAAAGTATTTAATAACATTTGCTAGAAATGATGCCACTGCAGCGTCCATTCTGCTTTTATCAAATCCTTTTTTAATTATTTTCACAATTGATTTAATCACCTTAATACCAATAAGCAGTATCACAATCGCAACAACAAGCTGCACGAGAAAGCTTATAAGCGATGGCATATATTTCTCCAGATACGTCTTTACAATGCCCGGGTTTTCAATAACCTGCTGTACCTCGGTATTTGCAACCGGCACTGATACTTCACCAAGAATTTGTCTAATCATATAATCTCCTATATCTCTCTTATATCTCTTATATATTTGTTATTTCCTTATAACCTACTAAATCCCCCATATAAAATATGGGGGATCAGTATTTAAATCAAATATTAATTCACTATTTAATAACTCTCACTCTGAGCACTCCGTCAATGGCAGAAAGCTTCTCAACGGTAGAAGCATCAATAGCTGAATCAAGATCAAGAAGTGAATATGCATAGTCACCCTTGCCCTTGTTTGTCAGATCAGATACATTGATATCAGCCTCTGCAAGAGCTGTTGTAATCTGTCCAATCATACCCTTAACATTCTTGTGAAGGATTCCGACTCTGCCTGAAGCTGTGCATGCACCCATGCTGCAGTCAGGGAAGTTGACTGAGTGAACGATATTACCATTCTCTAAGTAATCTCTCAGCTCCTTGACAGCCATAACTGCACAATTGTCCTCTGACTCTGCTGTAGATGCTCCAAGATGAGGTGTTACGATGCAGCCCTTTGCTCCAACAGTTGTGTTGTTAGGGAAATCTGAAACATACTTCTTAACCTTTCCCTTGGCAAGTGCATCTACCATAGCCTCTTCGTCAACGAGAAGATCTCTGGCAAAATTTAATACGATAGCGGTTGGCTTCATCATTGCAATAGCATCAGCGTTTACCATCTTCTTTGTTGAATCAAGAAGAGGTACATGGATTGTGATGAAATCACAATTCTTGTAGATGTCCTCAACATTACTGATATGCTTAACGCTTCTTGAAAGGTTCCATGCGGCATTTACTGAGATGTATGGATCATATCCGTAAACATCCATGCCCATATGTACTGCAGCATTTGCAACAAGTACACCGATGGCTCCAAGTCCGATAACACCGAGCTTCTTGCCTGAAATCTCTGTTCCTGCAAAGTTCTTTTTCTGCTTCTCGGCTGTCTTTGCAATATTCTCATCGTTCTGGTTTGCAAGACACCAGTCGATACCTCCAACGATATCTCTTGATGCATAAAGCATTCCGGCAAACACAAGCTCCTTAACACCGTTTGCATTGGCTCCCGGTGTGTTGAATACAACAATTCCCTGCTCGGCACACTTGTCAAGCGGAATATTGTTTACTCCTGCTCCTGCTCTTGCCACAGCAAGCACCTTGTCACCAAGCTCCATGTCATGCATAGCGGCACTTCTTACAAGTGCTGCATCTGCATCCTTAATATCATCAACCTTTTTATAATCGTCAGAGAACAGGTCAAGACCTACTCCTGCGATTGGGTTTAAGCATGTGTAATTAAACATTATGCATTCTCCTCCTCAAACTTCTTCATAAACTCTACAAGCTTCTCAACGCCCTCTTTTGGCATAGCATTGTAGATAGATGCTCTCATTCCGCCAACTGTACGGTGTCCTTTAAGGTTTACAAATCCGGCTGCAGTTGCCTCCTTTACAAACTTGGCATCAAGCTCTGCATCTCCTGTTACAAACGGAACATTCATGAGTGATCTGTCCTCTTTTCTTACTGTTCCCTTAAAGAGCTTGCTCTGATCAAGGAAATCGTAGAGAATCTTGGCCTTCTCCTCATTTCTCTCCTTCATAACTGAAAGACCGCCCATCTTCTTGAGCCATTTGAATACCTTGCCACAGATATAGATGCCGTAGCATGGTGGTGTATTGTAAAGAGAATCGTTATCGGCCTGAGTCTTCCACTTGAGCATAGTTGGTGTGCCCGGTAGACAATCATCTGTGATAAGGTCCTCTCTGATAATTGCTATAACTACTCCGGCAGGTCCTACATTCTTCTGTACTCCGCCATAGATAACAGCATATTTTGATACATCTACAGGCTCTGATAAGAAGCATGAAGATACATCAGCTACAAGGTTCTTTCCCTTTGTGTTTGGAAGCTTCTTGTACTTTGTTCCGTAGATAGTATTGTTCTCGCAAATATATACATAATCCATATCATCTGTGATTGGTAAATCTGAACAGTCAGGTATGTATGAGAAGGTCTCATCTGCAGACGAAGCAAGCTCTACGGCGTCTCCGTAAATCTTAGCCTCGGCAAACGCCTTTTTAGCCCACTGACCTGTGATAATGTATCCTGCTTTTTTATTTTTCATAAGGTTCATCGGTACCTCAGCGAAGAACTGTGAAGCACCACCCTGAAGGAAAAGTACCTTGTAATTGTCAGGTATATTCATAAGCTCGCGGAGATCCTTCTCGGCATCCTTGATGATGTCATCAAACCATTTAGATCTGTGGCTCATCTCCATAACCGACATTCCGCTTCCCTTATAATCCATCATCTCTGCTGCTGCTTCCTGCAATACCTCCTCAGGTAAAACTGCAGGTCCTGCTGAAAAATTGTAAACTCTACTCACTCTAATTTCCTCCTTGTGTCGCATTGTAGTCCTCTTCATCGAAAGACTCGTTGATAGGCTTGCCCGGTGCAACCATAGGCCATACCTTGTCATCTGAATCAATGATACAATCGATGACAAACGGTGTCTTGCTCTTTAAGGCATCTGCAAATGCTTTTTCAAATTCTTCCTGGGTCTTAACACGTCGTGCGGTGGCTCCCATTGCTTCTGAAAGCTTTACATAATCCACCCCATCATCGAGTACGGTTGCCGAGTAATGCTTCTCGTAAAAAAGAGTCTGCCACTGGCGTACCATTCCAAGTACATGGTTGTTTATTATAACCTCGATAAGAGGAAGCTTTTCTCTTGAAGCTGTTGCAAGCTCGTTCATGTTCATTCTGAAGCATCCGTCACCTGCAATATTGACTACAGTCCTGTCAGGATTTGCTGTCTGGGCACCAATTGCAGCACCAAGACCGTATCCCATGGTACCAAGACCTCCTGATGTAAGAAGTGTTCTTGGCTTACTGTATTTGTAATACTGGGCTGCCCACATCTGATGCTGACCGACCTCAGTAACCATTATAGCATTTCCTTTTGTCATTTCATAGATTTTTTCAATAACAAATGGTCCGCTAAGTCCCTCTTTGTGATATGTAAGAGGAAAAGTCTTTGCATATGCCAGCACATGCTCAACCCATGAATTGTGGTCAAGCTGCGTAAGCTTTTCGTTGATGCGTGTAAGTATTTCCTTCACATCGCCTATAACACTCGATGTAACACGGATATTTTTATTAATCTCTGCTGCGTCTACATCAAACTGCAATATCTTGGCCTGGTCTGCAAACTTTTTAGGATTGCCAAGCACTCTGTCCGAAAAACGTGTACCAATCGCAATCAAAAGGTCGCACTCTGAAACTCCAAGGTTTGAGGTCTTTGTGCCATGCATACCAAGCATGCCTGTGTAGTTATCACTTGTGCCATCATATGCACCCTTGCCCATAAGTGTATCGCAGACAGGTGCATTTACCTTGTCTACAAACTCCTTAAGCTCTTTGCTTGCTCCGGAGAGAACCACTCCGCCTCCAACAAATATATATGGCTTTTTGGATGCTTTTATGAGTTCAATTGCATTATCAATGTCACTGTCTGTAATTGTTTCTGTCTCACGCTCAGGAAGCTTGATTTCCTGCCTGGTGTACTCTACCAGATCTGCCGTAACATTCTTTGGAATATCCACAAGCACAGGACCCGGTCTGCCTTTTCTTGCTATATTGAAAGCTCTGCGTATTGTATCTGCAAGCTTCTCTACATCCTTTACAATAAAGCTGTATTTGGTTACAGGCGTTGTAATTCCGGCAATATCTATCTCCTGAAAGCTGTCCTTTCCAAGTAACGAGACTCCGACATTACATGTAATTGCGACGATTGGAATCGAATCCATGTATGCTGTCGAAATTCCTGTGACCAGATTTGTCGCGCCCGGTCCGCTTGTAGCCAGACAGACGCCAACCTTTCCAGTGCTTCTCGCATAACCATCGGCCGCATGGCTTGCTCCCTGCTCATGTGAGGTCAGCACATGCTTAATCTCCGGATGCTTGTAGAGCTCGTCATAGACATTAAGGATGGCTCCTCCCGGATAACCGAATACTGTGTCAACACCCTGTTCTTTTAAGCATTCTATAATAACCTGTGATCCTGTTAACTGCATCTTGTATTCCTCTTTTTCTTATACGAATCCTTTACGATAATAGGTAAAAGCCTTATTCGTACTGAATTTTCTATCAAAATATATACTACGCGTTCTGCTCGCCCGGAAGTGCAAGGATGGCTCCTCTGTTTCCTGATGTAACAAGCGCTGCGTATCTCTTCAAATAGCCTGTTGTAACCTTCGGCTCCCTTGGCTGCCACTTTGCCTTACGCTCAGCAAGCACCTCGTCTGACACATCGAGCTCAAGCTTCATGTTTGGAATATCAATCTTTATGATATCTCCCTCTTCAACCAGGGCAATCGGTCCGCCTACTGCAGCCTCAGGTGAAACATGACCTATTGAAGCTCCTCTTGAAGCTCCTGAGAAACGTCCGTCTGTGATGAGTGCTACAGAGCTTCCAAGTCCCATTCCGGCAATAGCGGATGTAGGGTTAAGCATCTCTCTCATTCCGGGGCCGCCCTTTGGTCCCTCGTATCTGATGACAACCACATCACCCTCTACGATCTTGCCGCCCTTTATTGCTGCAATTGCATCCTCCTCGCAGTCAAATACTCTTGCCGGACCCTCATGAACCATCATCTCATCGACAACTGCCGAGCGCTTTACTACAGAGCCGTCCGGAGCAAGGTTTCCTTTAAGAACTGCAAGTCCGCCGGTCTTTGAATATGGATTGTCTACCGGTCTGATGACCTCAGGGTCTCTATTTACTGCATTCTTTATATTCTCTCCAACTGTCTTTCCTGTAACAGTCATACAGTCTGTATTTAAAAGCCCGATATCAGCAAGCTCTTTCATGACAGCCCACACACCGCCGGCCTCGTTTAAGTCCTCCATATATGTAGGGCCTGCCGGAGCAAGGTGGCAGAGGTTTGGTGTCCTCTCACTGATTGGATTTGCAAAGCTGATATCAAAGTCAAAGCCTATCTCATGAGCGATAGCCGGAAGATGAAGCATAGAGTTTGTAGAACAGCCAAGTGCCATATCAACTGTGAGCGCGTTCATTATTGCATCCTTTGTGATGATATCTCTCGCCTTGATGCCCTTATTGTACATATCCATGACAGCCATTCCGGCATGCTTTGCAAGACGTATACGCTCTGAATATACAGCAGGGATTGTTCCGTTTCCGCGAAGTCCCATGCCGAGTGCCTCTGTAAGACAGTTCATGGAGTTGGCTGTGTACATTCCTGAGCATGAACCGCAGGTAGGACATACCTTGTTCTCATACTCGCATACATCATCCTCTGTCATAGTACCTGCAGCGTATGAGCCTACAGCCTCAAACATTGATGAAAGGCTTCTCTTTCTGCCCTTTACATGGCCGGCAAGCATTGGTCCGCCTGATACAAATACTGTAGGAAGATTAAGACGTGCAGCCGCCATCAGAAGTCCCGGCACGTTCTTGTCACAGTTTGGAACCATTACAAGTGCATCAAACTGATGAGCGATTGCCATACACTCTGTAGAATCAGCAATCAGATCTCTTGTGACAAGGGAATATTTCATGCCTACATGTCCCATTGCAATACCATCGCACACTGCGATTGCAGGAAATACTACAGGAACTCCGCCTGCCTCTGCAACTCCAAGCTTTACAGCCTCAACGATTTTGTCTATATTCATATGGCCCGGAACAATCTCATTGAATGAGCTTACGATTCCGACCATAGGCTTTTTCATTTCCTCCGATGTAAAACCAAGAGCATTAAATAAACTTCTTGCCGGTGCCTGCTGCATTCCGGCTCTTGCGTTATCACTTATCATATTTTATCTCCTTATTTATCTGTGACTATTTCTTTGAGTATTTCATCATTACTACTGTATACACAACGATCTGCCTATCTATAACCTGTCAGCTGTCTATTATAAAGTCATGCAGCTACACACGTTCTGCGATGAGATCACCCATCTGTGCTGTGCCTACCTGTGTGATACCCTCTGTAGTCTCACCCGGCTGTGGCATGATGTCGATTGTCCTGTAACCCTCCTTAAGCACCTGCTTTACAGCATCCTCGATTGCCTGTGCTTCCTTGTCCAGATCAAATGAGTAGCGAAGCATCATGGCTGCTGAAAGGATTGTTGCGATAGGGTTTGCAATGCCCTTTCCTGCAATATCAGGAGCAGATCCGCCACTTGGCTCGTAAAGTCCGAACTTTGTATCGTTAAGGCTTGCTGATGAAAGCATACCGATTGAGCCTGTCACCATGCTTGCTTCATCTGATAAAATATCGCCAAACATATTCTCTGTGAGGATAACATCAAACTGCTTAGGATCCTTGACAAGCTGCATTGCACAGTTATCAACAAGCATATGCTCGTATGTAACCTCCGGATAATCCTTTGCGACCTCCTCGACGATCTTTCTCCATAATCTGGAAGAATCAAGCACATTTGCCTTGTCTACGGATGTGACCTTTTTCCTTCTCTTCATGGCTATATCAAAGCCTCGCTTTGCGATTCTTCTGATTTCATTCTCATTGTATGTCAGTGTATCTGTGGCCGTAACAACTCCGTCCACCTCTTTTGTCTCTCTGGCTCCGAAGTAAAGACCTCCTGTAAGCTCACGCATAATCATCATATCAAAGCCGTCTCCGATGATATCGCTACGGAGCGGACATGCTGCAGCAAGCTCCTTGTACAGGTATGCCGGTCTGAGGTTTGCAAACAGATTGAGCGACTTTCTAAGCTTTAAAAGTCCTGCCTCCGGACGAAGCTCAGGGGCCAGCTTGTACCATGGTGATGTGGCTGTGTTGCCACCGATTGAACCCATCAGCACCGCATCTGAATCAAGTGCAGTCGCAATAGCCTCATCTGTAAGAGGAACACCTGTTGCATCAATTGAGCAGCCACCCATCAGGATGTCTGTATAGTTGAAGCTGTGTCCATACTTATCTGCTATCTTATCCAATACCTTCTTTGCCTCAGCGACTATCTCCGGTCCGATTCCGTCTCCGGAAATTACACCAACTTTATATTCCATAATTTCTTACCTCTTTTATATAAAAATACATATTCTTATATTAAAGCATTAAAGTAGTTATTTCAATATGCCAGGATATTTTACTTTTTCATGCAATTTATAACCGCAGCTTATAATAACTGCATACTATAATAACAGTTTTTTATTATTATTGCAAGAGATGCGGATAATAAGAAAACCGCCACTTATGTGACGGCTTTACAAATATGCATTATTTAGCTGAATCCTCTGCTTTCTCAAGGTCAGCGATAGCTGCCTTCTGCATAGGGATACGGCAGTTCTTGTTGTTACCAAACTCAACGATTACAGTATCGTCCTCGATATCGATAACTGTACCGTAAAATCCACTTGTTGTAAGAACTGTGTCTCCTGTTGCAACTTCATTGAGCATAAGCTCCTTTTTCTTCTGTTCCTTCTTCTGTGGACGGATCATAAGAAAATACATAACTGCGAAAAGTACTACTAACCAGACAATCATTCCAACTGTTCCTGCTGCCTGACCGTTTGCTAAAATTGATGTCATCAATTGTTCCTCCTAAATATTCTATAATTGATGTGTTTTAAGCACTATTACCATAATACACGTTAAACGTGCTAACGGCAAGGCTTTTTTATCATTTTCGAGATTTTTTATATTTATCTGCTAGCTCTGCTCTCCCTGTGTCATTCCATAGAGCTTTTCAGCCTTGTATGAGGCAAAACGGCCTGCATCAAGTGAATCCCTTATCTCCTCCATCATGTTGTTGTAGAAATACAAATTATGGAGCACGCACAGTCTCATTCCGAGCATCTCCTTTGCCTTTAAAAGATGCCTGATATATGCACGCGAATATGTGCGGCAGGCAGGACAGTTACAGCCCTCCTCAATAGGGCGCATATCCTTCTGATACTTCTGGTTGAACAGATTAAGCTTGCCGTGATTCGTGTATACATGTCCGTGACGGCCGTTTCTGCTTGGGTATACACAGTCAAAGAAGTCGATACCTCTCTCTACGCCCTCAAGTATATTGGCAGGAGTTCCTACTCCCATCAGGTATGTAGGCTTATTCACAGGCAGATGAGGCACTGTCTCATCAAGAATATGGTACATTTCCTCATGGCTCTCTCCTACCGCCAGTCCTCCGACAGCATAGCCGTCCAGCTCAAGCTCAGAAATGCGCTTTGCATGGTCAATTCTTATATCATCATAAATAGCTCCCTGATTGATACCGAATAAAAGCTGCTCCTTATTGATAGTATCCGGTAAGCTGTTTAAGCGTGCCATCTCCTTTTTGCACCTCTCAAGCCAGCGCGCGGTCCTGTTTACAGAGTTTGTCACATACTGTCTGTCTGCAACGCTAGATGGGCACTCGTCAAATGCCATAGCAATCGTGGAGCCGAGGTTTGACTGTATCTGCATGCTCTCCTCAGGTCCCATAAAAATCTTGGCACCGTCAATATGCGAGTTGAAGTACACGCCCTCCTCCTTTATTTTGCGAAGACCTGCCAGTGAAAACACCTGGAATCCGCCGGAATCTGTAAGGATTGGTCTGTCCCACACCATGAATTTGTGCAGTCCGCCAAGCTCTTTAATGATTTTGTCTCCGGTTCTTACATGCAGGTGATATGTATTTGACAGCTCAACCTGACACTTTATCTCCTTTAAATCGTCCGTAGAGACAGCGCCCTTTATCGCACCTACTGTTCCTACATTCATAAATACAGGTGTCTGTATATCTCCATGCACAGTATGGAATGTACCTCTCTTGGCACGTCCCTCTTGTTTTAGTAACTCATATTTAGCCATATTTTCGTTTAATTCTCCTGTTTCTTTTACTTATCGCCATTGCCTACGATTTTTCTGATTAATATTCCGTTGGTCAGCAGTGTGGTATCTATGCAATGCCTCTCAAAAAGCACCTCGCCGTCCTTCGGCACCTCAATATCCTCATCAGAGCAGTTGACTATAACCTCCACATATGTATCCACCCAGCCCATCTTTCTGAACTGGATTACCCTTGGATTGTCAGCAAAATCGTCAGGAAAATGGAAGTTTCTGCCCTTTAAAAGCGGCTCACTCGCCCTTAAATGAATGAGCTTTGATACCATCTCAATGCGTTCCTTAAATCTGCCTGCCTCAATATCATCCCACGGCATACATCGTCTGCAGTCAGGGTCATAGCTGCCCGGCATGGCAATCTCAGTGCCGTAATATATACATGGGCTGCCCGGCATAGCAAAAAGCACTGCAAGCTGTGCAAAGTACTGGTCGAGATTCTTTGTATCAGAGCGAAGGCGCTTTGTATCATGTGAATCAAGCAGATTGAAAAGCACATCATTGGTCTGCTGCATGTAGTTGGTATAACATCTGTTTATAGTATACTCAAAATCCTGATTCGTCTGGCTCTTATCTATCCAGAAATCCTTGATGCTCTCTCCAAGCGGATAGTTCATAACCGCATCGAACTCATCTCCACGCAGCCACGGAAGAGCATTATGCCATATTTCTCCCAAAATGTAAATATCCGGATTGATTTCCTTAAGCCTTGCCCTAAGCTCCTTGCAGAATCGGTGTGACACCTCATTTGCCACATCAAGGCGCAGTCCGTCTATATGATAATTTTCTACCCAGTTGGCGCAGATATCGATAAAGTATTTTCGCACCGCCGGATTATTTGTATTGAGCTTTGGCATATTGTCAAAAAATCCAAACGTATAAAACTGTCCCTTTTTAGCCGCTCCATGCTTAAAGTCAAGAGGCCATTCATTGATCATGAACCAGTCATAATACTCTGAATCCGCTCCCTTTGCTAAAACATCCTGCCACGGTGCAAAATAATAGCCACAGTGGTTGAACACTCCGTCAAGCATTATTCTCATATCCCGCTTATGAGCTTCTAGCACAAGCCTCTTAAAGGTCTCTTCATCTCCAAAGCGCGGGTCAATCTTTGCATAATCCGTTGTATCATACTTATGATTGCTTGGCGACTCGTTTATCGGTGTCAGGTAGATCCCGTTTATTCCAAGCTCCTTTAAATAATCAAGCTTTTGAATGATTCCTGCGAGGTCTCCGCCGAAGCACTCCTCATTCTTGACCTTGCCTCTATTTCTCCACGGAACAACATAATCAGGATCTATCGAGTGGTCTCCATTGCAGAATCTATCCGGAAATATCTGATACCATATAGTGTCATTTACCCACTTCGGTGTGACCGGAATATCACACGGATTCATCCATGGAAATACAAAACACTGGCGGCTTCTGCCCTCAAGTGCCATCTGCTCTGCACTCACGAAGCCATCCTCAAAGTAAAACCATCTCTCATCTTCTGTTATGAGCTCAAAATAATATTTAAGTCTCTTGAATTGCGGCTTTACCGTGGTGGTCCACCATATCTGGTGCTTTAATTTCTTTTTAAATATAATCGGCTGCTTATCGCCATTCCAGGTCTCCCCACCGCCTAAGATACCGGCTGCGAATGGGTCACCGAGTATGATATTTACTTTCTTCACATCATAACCCATCTTTATATTTATGATTAATTCATCCTCATTTAAAGGATAGCAATAGTTGTCGTATGCCTGGTGAAATACACCGTTAAATTCCATGTTTTCTCCCTCTTTTGCTGTCTTATTGTAGTCATTGTTTTGTTGCTTCATTGTGGTTCTGAGGACGGCACGTAAGATGCGTCCATCGCGAGCGTCCACATGCTGCCCTGTTCGCTACGCTGCGCTGTTAAGATTCTGTACGAATTATGCTTATAGATTTTCTCCGGCTGACGAAACCGTCGCTACTCGCCCTCCATGGCTCGATAGCTCCTTGCCCCGGCATCCCTGCCGGTGCATTTCTGTGTATCGAAGCATAATTCTACAGACTCTAAACAGCTTCGCTATTCGCTCTCAGGGCAGCGCGTGTACGCTCGCGGTGGCCGCGGCTTACATGCCTTACGTTGTGGCAAAATTGCTACAAATGATGCTGCATAATTACATACAAACATAGTTCGAAAGTTACCTAAATAAAATAATATCATAGTTTTCTTGACTATTCAACTTGCTATTAATTATAATGTATTTATTATCGTAACTATTCGAGTCACATTGAAAACCCAAAATGCTGTTTACATGCAAGCATGATGTATCATTTTTTGTTCTCAGAGGTTTAAATAGTTACCCATTATTATTTATAATAAGGAGACCATCATGGCAGGTTCATCATACGGAAATATTTTTAAGGTAACAACATGGGGAGAATCACACGGAAAGGGCTTAGGGGTCGTTGTGGACGGCGTTCCTGCGGGGCTTGAGCTGTGTGAGGAGGATATTCAGATATTCTTAAACAGAAGAAAGCCGGGGCAGTCCAAGTTCACTACTCCGCGCAAGGAGGATGATGCGGTTGAGATTCTCTCCGGTGTGTTTGAGGGAAAGACTACAGGCACACCTGTTTCCATGGTTGTGTGGAATAAAAATCAGAAATCAAAGGATTACAGTGAGATTGCTTCGTACTATCGTCCGGGACATGCTGACTTTTGCTTTGATGAGAAATACGGCTTCAGAGACTACAGAGGCGGAGGTCGTTCTTCGGGACGCGAGACAATAGGCCGTGTTGCAGCGGGTGCTATCGCTGTAAAGATGCTCTCAGGCCTTGGCATAAAATTTCTTACATACACCAGATCAATAGGTCCTGTTACAATTAATGAGGTTAATTTTGATGCCCATGAGATTTACAACAATTCACTTTATATGCCTGATGCCGATGCAGCACTAAAAGCTTCTGAATATCTGGAGGAATGCCTTAAATCACTCAATTCCTCAGGCGGTGTGTGTGAATGTGTCATCACAGGTCTTCCTGTCGGGCTCGGTGATCCTGTATTCGAGAAAATTGATGCCAATCTGGCAAAGGCTATTATGTCTATCGGAGCTGTAAAGGGCTTCGAAATCGGCGATGGCTTTGATGCAGCAAAGGCAACCGGACTTACAAACAATGATGCCTTTATTATGAGTGATGGCGCTGTTTCAAAAGAGACAAATCACTCCGGTGGTACTCTCGGCGGCATGACAGACGGCTCACCGCTTATTTTCAGAGCTGCCATAAAGCCTACTCCTTCAATCGCAGCTACACAGCACACTGTAAATAAATCCGGTGAAGATATAGAGATTTCCATCAAGGGACGTCATGACCCGATTATCGTGCCACGTGCTGTTGTTGTTGTTGAAGCCATGGCTGCAATTACTATTGCGGATGCACTGCTTATGAATATGGGGGCACGCATGGACCGCATCACAGATTTTTATAAAAAATTATAACTTTGTCCTATAGTAAAAAGCATCTATCCGGTTTTTTCCGGACAGATGCTTTTTATCTATTTCATTGGAACAATCTGTAATGTTTTTCCTAGTGAATTCAAAATATATTTTAGAATATATTTCCAAGAAGCAGCGGATTTAACAACATATACTGCGCATTCGTCACCCCAAAAGCCACAAGCGCCAGTGGCAGCACAATAAAAAGGACGCATGATATAATCACAGACATGCCGCTTCTTAAGTATTTAAACATTGCAAAAACAAACAGGCTGACCAGTAATCCCCCTATAAAGCGCATCAGCATTATGATAAGTATATACTGCCCTACCGATATATTCTGCGAAACACGCCACAGATGCTCCATACTTGCCGCCGGAGCATTAAGCCCCTGCGTGCCATATGCCGAAAGCACATTGCACAGCCGCACAATGTATACAAGTGCAAATGCTGTGACAGTGCCAAAAAAGCCAAGTATGCATTTGATTCCCATATGCTGTTTCCTTCCACGGCGGGTAGTCCTTAAAAGCCGGATTTCATGGTTTGCATAATCCGCTCCGCATATACCGCAGGCTATTGCTATTAGGAGAATAACATACACAAAGGCCTGTGCTGTATCACGGTTTTTGAAGTCTGTTCTGTCGGTAAGGATATCATAGCCCTTTTCAAAAAACAGCCAGCCCTCATTTAACGTCTTAAGGTAATCCACATGTGCTGTAAGCTTGTTGAATGCCTCCTGTCTGCTCAGTTCATCCTTGTACTTTATATTGATATAGCTTTCGCTCTTCCCCTGCTCCATATCGTAAGCAATGTTATCTGACAGTCTGTCGTATTTTGCTCTTTCTTCATCCAGAAGCTCATTGGTTTTGGCAGTTAAAGGTCCATAATATTTGTCCATATATTCCTTGTAATACACCTCATCAATTGAGTCAAAGGAAAGCTTCTCTGCCGGATTCCACCATACCACAAAAAGAGCTGCCGCAATCAAAATAAGTAACACTTTTCCCGGAACAAGTGCCTTATAGCATTCGTGCAAAAATAATGATGTATGACAGCCTGTATTTTTACCGCAGGCAAAGCCGGGCAATATAAGCTGCTTTTTTTCATGCACCGAATTGAGATAATTTGTAACCGCAAAAATACATACAGCTATACACACAAGCCAGAATAAGCCATACAATACCCCGGTATTAAGCGGATATCCAAACAGATTGATATTGACATAATCAGAAAAAAGTCTGCCTGTCCTGACTCCGTACATGATATTTATGTACTTAAGGAAGGCTAGGAAACTGGTTCCTGATATCGTTGTGTAGCAGATAGCCTCAATAACCACGGTCACTGCAGAAGCAACGAACACAAATATAATATTGTCAAGCGCTGCGCATATCAGCATAAAAAACAAGCCAAGCAATATAAAGCTTATTATTTTCACAGGAAAATAGCATGCCAGAAATTGTCCTATACTAAGCTTAAACGGACTGCCATAGTACAGATAAACACTTTGAAGCGGACTTTTCAGATTTATCGGATTGTAAAAGCACATGCTTATGACTGCATTGATGCCATACAACAGCAAGGTGATAAGCACGACTGCCATAATCATCACAAATGACTTTGACGCCATAAGCTGCCTTCTGCCCCTTGCAGTTGTTCTAAGCAATGCAAGCTGATTCTCGCTTTTTTCATAAAACACAAGATTGAGCGCAATGATAAAAAGCATAATCACAGACACATAGTCGGTAAGCTCATTGTCTGTAATATTCAAAAGTCCCGATGCATCAATAACCTCAGGCACTGTACCATTAAGCTTACTGTAAACTCTGCTCGTTTTAGCAGCATTTTTCTCTGCAAAGCCTCCATTGCCGGAAAACTTATTCATAATCGAAATTTCATCAGCCTTTTCATTGACAGAGTCCAGATACTCATCATAAGACAGACACGCCCCGACTTCCTTGTATACTCTATCGCACAGACTAATCCTGCCATAAGTTTCTGCCGTCATCTGCCTTTGTTCAATTTCCGGCAAAACATCCTCACGGCTGTAATTGCTTATTTCGCCATACAGCGCACTGTAATCCTTACCTGTATACCCATCATCATTTACGGTATTCATGGTATACAGTCCAAGAACAGGATTAAGAACAAGCAAAAACAAAAGAATTAGCACTGTTCTTTTAGTCAATAGTTTACATATTTCGTTTTTTACTATATCCATTTTCAGTCCCCATTAAGATACAAATACAAGTCCTCAAGATTTGACCGCACAGCCTCCTTCTGCCATCTGCCATCATACGAATCGGCAATAATGCGGGCTATGACACCGTCTGCATCCCTTGAAATATTGCTCACCTTGTATCTGGTGTTCACCTCATCTATCTCATTATCCGATAAAAAAATATTCCATACCTTTCCATCCAGCTCCTCAAGCAGCTTTGACGGAGAACCACTCCTTATTATTTTGCCGTTGCTTAACATAACTATCTCTTTGGCGATAAACTCTACATCCGTAACCACATGAGTCGCAATAATAACAATCTTGTCCTTTGCAACCTCTGATATCAGATTGCGGATTCTGATTCTCTCCTTCGGGTCAAGCCCTGCCGTTGGCTCATCCAGTATAAGGATGCCGGGATTGCCTATGAGTGCCTGTGCTATCAGTGCTCTCTGCTTCATTCCACCCGAAAAAGCGCCAAGCTTTTTTCCAAGGACATCATCAAGCTTTACCATGCGCACATAGTGATCTATATCTTCCCCGGCTTCACTCTTTTTTAACCCTTTCAGGGATGCCATAAAGTAAAGAAAACGCCTAAGACTAAGCTCCGGATATATATTCTGCTGCTGCGGCATATATCCGAGAAGCATCCTGTATTCACTTCCAAGCTCGTCTATGCCCCTTCCGTCAAGCAGCACACGGCCTTTTGATGGAGTCAGATTGTCAGAAATGAGATTCATCATAGTTGATTTACCGGCTCCATTCGGTCCCAAAAGCCCATATATGCCGGGTGTAAATGAAAAAGACACATCATCCAGCGCAGTTTTATCCTTATAAACTTTTGTAAGCCCCTCCAATTCAAGTGTCATTTTCTGTATTCCTCCCACTGACTTCTCACACTTTCAAGATAGCTGTCTATTCCATCTACTGTAAGCCTTTGTACGGCACCGTCTAAAGTATCATCTACAGTGGCACCATGCAGTCCTGTCATGAAATCATCTAAATCTGTTGAAATACTGCCCATATTCTTAGTATCCGGTTCGAAGCCGATAAACGGAGACAATGTGGCATTGTCATAAAAGTCAAAAAACTCCTTCTTACGATTGTCCACATATTTCTCGTTCTTTGTCGGATAAACATTCACGAAAAGATTAAGACTAAGCTTCGTCAGATAGTCATCATCCAGACTGCCTCCATCACAAGCTTCTGCAATGCCATCTTTTAGCTTATAATCCTTATCTTTTTCACCGTACAAAAGGATATTGCCATACTTTTCATTTCCATATAACAGACTAAGGAAATCCATCGCAGCAGAAGCATCCTTTGCTTTCTTTGCTACACCGATGGAGCCGTTTATCCTTGATGAAAGGTAAGTCTTTACTTCCTTTACCGTGATATTGTCCTTTTTGAAATTTTCATCCACGCTACCGACACATAAAGCAGCCGCAAAATTGCCTGCCTTGATATTTTTTAATATCTGAGCATCATTCAGCCCCGGATTGTTGAGATATGTTATCTCATTTGTCAAATCATCAGACATATAGCCGTCTTTCTTCATCCGGTCAAGCACCCTCAGATACCCGGTAAATTTCTGTGACTCTAAAGGATTTCCAACAGACATAGTATCATAGTCGAAGCAGAGCCCGTTTCTTATCTCACAGCCAAGCATATCATCAAATTTATATCCGTTTATGAGATACTCGAACCTCGGAGTATCACTTTTATCCCATTTAACACCCTGAAGTATCTGATATATTCCGTCTATGCTGCCATCCCATGCACTTATCGCATCGTCAGAAACGTAATCCCTGTTGAAGGCTGCATAAACGCCCTCATCACTTGCAAGTGCTGACGGAATCGAATAAATATGCTTATCGCATTTAACCATCTCCCAAAGATTCTTTGGAAAAGCCTCATAAAGTGTTTTTCCTTTATCGCCCGATAAGATATCATCAAGATTCAGGACCAGATCCGAGCGTACCAGATCATACACCGGATTATTTCCGGCAGCATCACCAAAACCCAGGAATGCTATATCTGTTTTTCCGTTTTCCAAGGCTCCCTCAACAGCCTGTCCGTAATTGTCATAGGACAAGGTTTTGATTTCAAGCTCATAATCATGTCCGTCAGCAGCAAGTGCATCGTTGAACTTCTTTAGATTATTCTTATCAATCTTACAGATATCAGGCACAGCAAACGTTATAACCTGTGCATCTGGATTTCTTGTACTCTCTGATTCTTCTTTGTCAGCTTTATCCGACTTTTTTGTTTTATCAGCCGACTCTGTCCGGCCTTCGCTGACAGCTCCGGCATTATCCGTTTTTCTGTTAAGGCAGACTGCCGCCACTGCTATAACAACAATGACTGCCACTGCAATCGCTATCAAAATACCCTTTTTCTTACTATTCTTCATCATCAAAACACCTCAATTCCTTTGGCTCAAATACTCCCTTGTTCAATTCATCAAGACTTATTACCCCAAGGCACAACTTTCCGTTATCACTTGTATATGTGACATATACCGACTGACCGCAGATACTTGCAATGCTAAAAGACTTTTCAACCGGCAGCGACATCAGTTCCTTTTTCTTGTCATTTTCAAAACGATAATATACCACCTCACCGCTGTTCTCCTTAGAAAAAGCAATGTATAAGGAATCTCCTGCCTTTCTTAATGAACCATACTGTGTCGTGTTCTCATCAATATCTATCGGCAGTGTCTTAGTCTCCCCGCTTTTTTTATCGAACACAAAATATCCATCCTTTGACGAATAATACCCATCGCCATCTAACAGCCTAAGATCGTTAATATGGTCTATTTCCGTCAGACATGTTGTCTTTTCATCTGCTATATCATATTGATATATTCCATTAAGCATATTATCATAAGCAAAAGACTCCGCATCATCTGACGCTCCCTCCTCTATCATCAGCTCTGTAACATCATCTCCAAACCGCACAGTCGAATAGTACACTACTTCGTCTTCATAATATATGTCCGTAATATTTGCCTGTTCGCTTGTTATCTTATCACTCATATACACCTTGTAATTATCGAGATCTATGACAAAAATACCGGCTTCAGGCTTATCATCATTTATAATCTGTCCTTCATCATTAAGCTCTATTCTGTTACTGTAAGCTCCTATAACATAATTATCCCTGTACAAAACAGCCGTAACATTCTGAACATTCTCTAATTTGGCTGCTTTTTTACGATTCTCACCGTTTGAGTCCATAACATACAGATATTGAACTGTCATATCTTCATCCGACATATTTCCTACATAATAAAGATGGTCATTGTAAAGCACCGTTCCGGCTCTTTCTGAACCATAAAAAGCTGCAGGACATGAGGGCTTCTCATTGGAGCCTGAGAATCCTTCATGTGTGCAGTTGGGCTTATCGCAATAGACCATGTCCTTGCCTGATGCCGTATCGATAAGATGTAATATTCCGGAATCATCAAGATACAGTACATTGTCCTCTGAATAATTACATAGTACATCTGCAGAGTCATATGTGTACATTGTATTGGAGGTACTGCGGTTTCTATTCTTTATTATAAAAACCGCAGCCACAATACAGATGATAAGTATGAAGATGATTGATGCGATTAATATGCGTTTTTTCTTCATGTTAAACCCCTCATCTTTTTTATAATTTTACTTAATTATACTGTTAAAATCAATATACCGCCGTTGAATTTGCAGTCCATGTCTGACCATATGCAGAAACTTTATGTGAACTTCTTATTCTAACACTATGGCAATTATATGGTGCTGAAAACATAAGTGTAACTGACGAATAATAACCTTTACTTTTAGTACTAGTACCTGTCGCAAGCGTATATGTGTTAACATAACTATAGGTTGAATCTACCGAAATAGAGCCTGTACTTTTTCCATATGTTGTTGACGCACTTGCTGCTGTACGGGTTATAGTAGATGAACCTGTAGCTGTATATCCATTAACAGCACCTGTAGCTGCAAACACCGATATACTCATACCTAAAGTCATTGCTAATGTTAAAGTGAGTACTAAAACCAATTTCTTAAAATTCGCTTTTGTGATTTTGTTCATATTTTTTCCTTCTTCTTTGATATAATTATTTATATGTTTCTATTATTTGTTACCTGAAATCTTCCTTTTTCAGGTCTTTTAGGTTGATATAAAATACAAGCGCAAAATGGATGGGTTTCATTATCTCTTTTTATCTCGAAAATAACTACTTTTTTGACAAGTTCTAATGTTAGTCTTTTCAAACTATTCATTTTCAAATTTCACCTCCTGTTTAATAATTTTTGCCAACCCTAAAAGTAATGCGCATAATATAATAGAAGCAGACATATAACAAACACATAACCTACATATATCAAGTACAAAAAGCAATGCTATTATAATGCTTTCCATTGCTAATATACATCTAGCAGCTTTCTTTGACTCGTGAAGTTCAATATAATCCATTGCCAAATTAGGATGATTTACTGTTCCTATAAAACTAATTACTAATACAGAGCATATAACCAGTAAATAAATAACCATCATGTAACGAACTGATATTAAACACATATGAATAACAACTATACTAATAATTATTGTTTCTATATAACAATGCAAAAATGAACTTGCATGATATCCCCCAGTCCTTTTCCTTAATAATAGAAAAAAGAATAAAAATAACATCATTTGAACAACCTGTTTAAAAATCTCGCCAACAAATAGTACTGATATAATAGTAATCCATTTTTCTATAATCATAGCTATACTATATGTGAAATATTCTTTCATCTCTATATTCAATAAATTTTCTTTTTCCATTTGTTCCACTATAGCATTAACTATATTTTTCACCATGTCTTTTTCTCCCCTTTTGTATAATTTTATCAAGCATAATAGATAAAATCAACAATCCATGCACAAAACGAACATTTTTTGCAGAAAATGGACATAAACTATGGTCACATATTATAATGGGATAATAATAGAAAAACTAAATTCATTGTTCTCATTTTTAATAACATATTCGCCATTGTATTTTTCTACAATTTGAATAATATTTTTTATGCCAATGCCATGCATTTCCGGTTCATCTTTTTTACTTGTTTTTATTTCATTACCACTGTAAATAATTGAATGACTGCATGTATTTTTCACCGAAAGAACTATAAGATTTTCCTCTATCACAAACTTTAGTTTTATAGTTTTCTTTTCCTCACATTTTTCACATGCTTCAATGGCATTATTTAGCAGATTTGCTAAAATCACTACCAGATCCTCATCCTCTATTACAATTTTTGATAAATCATTTACCTTAAACACAAAAACAATATTCTTACTGATAGCCTCCTGATACTTTGTATTAAGAATCGCATTTATTATCACATGATTTGTATTGATTACATTTTTTTCTCCAATAAAAGTATTGCTGATATTTCCTACATATTTACTTGCCTTGTCATATTCATGAGCTTTCAATAAAGATTCTATACACAATATATGATTTTTAAATTCATGTGACTTTTTCTTCTGAATTTCATAATTTTCCGAAATAGAACGGTACATATCAATTTGGTTTTTAAACTGTAGTCCCAATATTTCCTTTTCATGCAATTTAGCTTCACTGGTTACAATATCGTTAATCAGGAAATATACAAATATATTCATCACAGCCAATCCCAAAGAGATAGAATATAAAACGTTCGCCTGCACTTCATTTTTTGTATATTGAAACGTCATAATCATTGCTATAATTGTAATTATTGTAAATACAGGAAAAAACAAAAATCTTCCCCATATTTTGTCAGGTAAAGTCTCTGTTGATTTTTTTCCAAAGTGTTTTTTTAGCAGTAAGATACATAAAAATACTGTAATCTTGCTAAAAATAACAACCAAACTCCCCTCTAACGCATACCCTTTTTGTACCTCACCCGTTTTTGAAATAATTGTATTATTACTAATATAAGCTATATAATCAACTATGATTGATAATCCTTGATATAATAATGCAAAAATGACTGATTTTTTTATACTAATTTCAAAATAAAAACTCATAATTATAACTGCAGCCAGTACAACCAACGTCATTTTCAATATAAGCATATCAGACAAAAATAATCCGCATAAATAATAGCAGCAAATCAATGATAGCATCAGCAAAACTTTTTGACTTTTTCTTAATCTCGAATTTTCTTTGCAAAAAACATCGTAAAATAAATTACAACATATCGCTTCAAATATAATAATTACTAAACTGAAAAAGTATGTAAACATATATCACAATTCTCCCTTATATGAAATGAATGCATCCTTCACATTCTTATATCTTGCCTTAGGTATGAGCAATTCCTGATTATTACATAACAGTACTTTATAGCATTTAACACTCCTAATATATTTCAAATTAGTCAAATAGCTTTGATGAATTCTAATAAAATGGAAATCTTTTAGTTCATTTTCCAGCTCATTTAATGTGCCATATAAATTATAGATTTTGATTTTATCCTCCATGATATAGAATTGCAGTTTATGTAATTTGCTTTCAATATATAGTATATTGTCTATATTAATCTCCTTTTCTCCTTCATTGAACTTGAATTTTTTCTTTTTTACTACCAAATTCATCTTATGAAGAATGGCATCCATGCATTCGCTTATGGAAGCCTCCAAATTAGTATTATTTTTCAACAGATATCTTATGGCATCGACCTTGTAGCCCTCCAACGAATAATTTATATAAGCTGTCACAAATACAATATATATTTCAGAACTATATTCCCTGATTTTTTGTGCCGTAACAATTCCATCAACATCATCCATATTGATATCCAAAAAAATGATGTTGTATTGTTTAATTTCAATTCCTAAATCTATTATTTCCTTACCTGATGAAAATGTATCTATTTCATAATAAATCTCTTTTTCATTTAAATAGGCTGCAACATATTTATTTATATTATCTCTAAATACTTTTTCATCATCACATATAGCTATTTTTAACATTTTTTCTCCATTACTATCTGTTGTATTTCAGTTATTATTTCAACAAATTTTCAAATAATCCGTATTTTTTTACGAAAAAATCCGCAATACTATAATTTAGTATAGCGGATTCATTCCTAAAAAACAATTATTTTAATCTAAAGCGATAGCCTCATTCTCCTGACGTCTTAAAATATCAAACTCATCAGGTGTCTCTGACAGCTTTACATAGAATACCTGCTGTGGATGTGGGCAGGATTCCATCTCATTGCCGTCCTCATCAACGAGTGCAAGCACTGTTGCAAGCACATTGTCTCCGTTTGGCTTCATGATTTCAATCTGCTCGCCAACTGAGAACTTGTTTCTCTGCTCCATACGATAGAGGCCTTTTTCATTTGGCGCACCAACTATTCCGAGATAGGTGTAACCCTTCTCGTAAGTATTGTTATCGTATATCTGAGTCTCCTCCGAAGGCTTTCCGTAGAAAAAGCCAGTGGTAAACTGCCTGTAGGTACAGCTCTTTATCTGCTCTAAGTACCATGGCATATTTGCCTCGTATTTCTCAGGTGACTCAAGATAATCATCTATCGCCTTGCGGTAGGTTCTTGCTACTGTTGCCACATAGAGAGCTGTCTTCATACGTCCCTCTATCTTGTAGCTGTCTATTCCTGCATCAATCAGATCCGGGATATGCTCTATCATGCACAGATCCTTTGAGTTGAAGATATATGTGCCACGCTCATTCTCGTATACCGGCAGATACTCACCCGGTCGCTTTTCCTCCACAACAGAATATTTCCAGCGGCACGGATGTGTACACGCGCCCTTATTCGCATCACGGCCTGTGAAATAGTTGGAAAGCAGGCATCTACCGGAATATGAGATACACATTGCTCCGTGCACGAAGGTCTCTATCTCCATCCTGTCATCTATGTGCCCTCTTATCTCCTTTATCTCCTTAAGCGAAAGCTCTCTGGCTGTCACCACGCGGCTGGCTCCGAGATTCCACCAGAACTGATATGTGCCGTAGTTCGTGTTGTTGGCCTGTGTGCTGACATGTCTTTCTATCTCCGGGCAGACCTCCTTTGCAATCATGAAAACTGCCGGATCTGCAATGATCAGTGCATCAGGTCTGTCCGGCTTCATATTGTGAAGCTCTGTAAAATATTCACGCACTCCGTCAAGGTCATAGTTGTGAGCCAAAATATTGGCAGTAACATACACTCTCACACCGTGAGCATGTGCAAAGGCAACACCCTCTGCCATCTCCTCCATGGAGAAATTCTTAGCCTTGGCCCTTAGTCCAAATGCCTCTCCACCGATGTAAACTGCATCAGCTCCATATATAACTGCTATCTTAAGTACCTCCAGGCTGCTCGCCGGACAAAGTAATTCTATTTTTCTCATTTTTTCTCCCATACAGTTTTGTATTCATCAAATATATTTACATCGGTTACTATAGCTTTGTTGACACCGTAATTCCATCGCCTATAGGCATCACTGCCGTCACCAGCTCATCGGAGTGTGTAAGCTCGTAGAGATACTCCCTCATACGCTTGTAGATGGTACGGTTTCTGCGCTCAACGATATAGTGCGATTCTATGATATCGCCATCCTGCAGCACATTGTCGGACACCAGCACCCCGCCTGTCTTTAAAAGGCGAAGCACCTGCGGCATAAAGTTGATATACTGTCCCTTTGCCGCATCCATAAATATCATGTCAAACTGTCCTTCAAGCTGTGGAAGTATCTCCGTTGCATCGCCCTCTAAGAGCGTAATCTGCTCCTGCTTCCCGGCTCTTTCAAAGTTGGCCTTTGCAATAGGTATTCTTTTTTCGTAATTTTCAATCGTCACTATCTGACAACCCTTCGGTGCATACTCTGCCATCAAAACGGCAGAAAAACCAACCGCTGTTCCCACCTCGAGAATACGCATTGGTTTTTGCATTGCAAGAAGCAGCTTTAAAAAGCTCTGCATCTCTTTTCTGATAATCGGAACGAAGTCTCTTAAGGCTTCCTTCTCTATCTCATCTAATACAGGCGTGTTGCCTCTGTCCAAGGAATTGATATATGTGACAAGTCTCTCATCAACTATCATTCTTGTATTTCCTAATTTGATTATTGACACAAATGCGCTTAACGGATAATTACTGTGTATCCGAAGGCTCCGTAGTCTGTGTCTGTTCTTCATCGCTCTTGTCGGAGGACATGATTACCATCATATCCTTTGCCGTCATTGAAGTGTTGAGTGTGTATATCCCTGGCTTTATATGTCCTGAGTAAGCAGACAGCTTAAGCTGGAGATAAAATAAATTGTGATCCCTTACAAGGCCCTTGTCCTCTAAAAGCTGTCCAAGCTCCTCTGCGGAGATGCCCTTTTCCACCTGAACGAGTACATCCTGACCATCGCCATTTGTCATGGCAGGCTCAGTAAAAACTCTGTAGCCAAAATCATAGCAGATGCTGCAGATTTTTATGCCCGCAAACAGCACTAAAAGAGCAATCATTATTGAAAAAGCAACCCTTATAAAACCAAATAAAGCCTTGTTAAAATCCATAAGCTAATCCTACACTTCCATAATTATAGGTATAATCATCGGTCTTCTCTTTGTTTCCTTCCAAACAAAGTCTCCCAATGCATCCTTTACCTCTGTCTTTATCTTGCCCCAGTCTGTCACATTGTTGTCTGTCAGACGCTCCATTGTGTCATCCAGCACGCATTTCGCCTCATCCATCAGGCTCTCAGAATTGCGCACATATACAAATCCTCTTGATACTATATCAGGGCCTGCAAGCAGCTGTCCTGAGCCTGCCTCAAGTGTCATCACAACGATGATGATTCCATCCTCAGCCAGACGCTGTCTGTCACGGAGCACGATATTTCCTACATCTCCTACACCGAGTCCATCGACCATGACATTGCCCACATGCACTCTGCCTGTCACCTTGGCACCGTCCTCATTGATTTCGAGCACATCTCCTGATGAAAGGATCTTGATGTGGTCTGTATCATATCCGAGCTGCTCGGCTATTTTAGCCTGTGCCACAAGATGCTTGTACTCTCCATGAACAGGGATTGCGTACTTTGGATTGACAAGAGAATAAATAAGCTTTATATCCTCCTGGCACGCATGACCGGAAACATGGACATCCTGGAATATAACGTCTGCACCCTTCATCATGAGCTCATTGATGATACCTGTAACCGACTTCTCATTTCCCGGTATAGGGTTTGAACTGAATACGATGGTATCGTTTGGCTTTATGGATACCTTCCTGTGGGTACCGTTTGCCATACGTGAAAGAGCTGCCATTGACTCTCCCTGGCTTCCTGTCGTGATGATGACAGTCTGCTCATCAGGATAGCTTCTAAGCTGTTCTACATCTATAAGAATATTGTCAGGCAGCGACAGATAGCCAAGCTCTGAGGCTATCGAAATGATATTTACCATGCTTCGTCCCTCGATGGCTACCTTTCTGCCATACTTCTCAGCACAGTTGATAATCTGCTGCACACGGTCTACATTTGATGCAAATGTAGCAATGATAATTCTGTTTTTCCTGTGATCCTCAAAAATGCCGTCCAATACCTTTCCGACAGACTTCTCAGACTGTGTGAAGCCCGGTCTTTCTGCATTGGTACTGTCGCACATAAGCGCGAGCACGCCCTTCTTTCCAATCTCACCAAACCTTGCAAGGTCGATTGCATCTCCAAATACAGGTGTATAATCCACCTTGAAATCGCCTGTATGCACAACTATACCTGCCGGTGAATATATAGCAAGCGCTGCTGCATCCTGGATACTGTGGTTAGTCTTTATAAACTCAACCCTGAAGCAGCCAAGGTTGATATGCTGTCCGTATTTTACGACTTTTCTCTTGACAGTCTTGAGCATGCCATGCTCTTCGAGCTTTCTGTCAATAATTCCGATGGTAAGCTTTGTAGCGTATATCGGTACATTTATCTCCTTAAGCACATATGGAATAGCACCGATATGATCCTCATGTCCATGAGTGATAAAGAAGCCCTTGACCTTATCGATGTTCTCCTTAAGATATGTGATATCAGGGATAACCAAATCTATTCCCAGCATATCGTCCTCAGGGAATGATAATCCGCAATCAACTACAATAATACTGTCCTCATACTCAAAGGCAGTAATATTCATTCCAATCTGCTCTAATCCTCCAAGTGGAATGATCTTAAGCTTACCTGTATTCTGTTTTTCTGTTTTCTTCAAAATATTACCTCCAAATTTATTTCACGTACAACTGCAATCCTAATATTCAAGTGCAGTGTCATCATCCGTAAGCTCAGAAAATACCTTAGCAATAGCCGAAAACTCAACATCGTCTTCAACCATCTGATAAAGCACCTCTTCATCCTTTGTGCTTACTTCTTTTAAAATATATGCTTCACAGTCTCCGCTTTCTTCTCCTTCGGAAACTAAAAGATATCGTGTTCCATTAAGTGTTGTCTCTTCTTCAACCGCAAACTCGACAACATCATTTGTCTGCGGATCAGTAAATTTAATTTTCTGCATAAAAACTAAGACCGACTATTTGACAGATAATCCAAATATCCCTGCAAAATAAAAATCGCCGCAATCTCATCAACAAACTCCTTGCGATTCTCCCTGCGTATGCCGGTTTCCATCATAGAACGGTCGGCTGCGACTGTCGTAAGACGCTCATCCCAGTATATGACCTCAAGACCTGTGCGCCTTGCAAGCATATCACCGAACTCCTTCGTCTTCTCGCAGCGTTCTCCTTCCGTGTTATTCATGTTTTTAGGATAGCCGAGCACAATCCTGTCCACCTTGTACTCTGCAATAATCTCCTCAATACGTGCCAAAGTCTGTCTGAGCTTGGATGGCGACTTCCTGCGCACTATCTCAACACCCTGTGCTGTGATTAAGAGCTCGTCGCTCACCGCTACTCCGACTGTCTTTGAACCAAAATCAAGACCTAATATCCTCATATTAATCCCATGCGCTGTTCTCAATGTATGTCTTGAGAACCTCCTCCACAAGCTCGTCTCTCTCAACCTTCATGATGAGACTTCTCGCGTTATTGTGGCTTGTGATATATGTTGGATCTCCGGACATAATATATCCAACAATCTGATTAACAGGATTGTAGCCCTTTTCCTTTAATGCCTTGTACACAATCTCAAGTACATCGCTTACCTGAAGCTCAGGCTCCTTTTGAACTGTAAAAAATTGTGTGTTGTTAATATTTTTTTCCATACGTTTCGCCCTTCTTGTAATATTATTTTATTATAAATGTAATAAAATTACAACCTTTTATTATTCGAAGAGTAATATTTCGTCTGTAAGCACACCCGATATACGGCCTGAAACTATCTGATTTTCAAGGTTTTCGTCAGTTTTCTTAGCGACCTTGACATATTCCTTAGTATATCCGACAAAGTATTCTTTATCACCGATTACGGCCTTTTCCTCAAAAAGCACCTCCTCATTCTTTCCGATATAGAATTTCCTGAACTCCTTAGACATGTCATGACCGAGTGCTATGAGCTTTTCGCTTCGTACCGCCTTAACCTGCTCATCTATCTGATCAGGCATTACTGCTGCGCGGGTGCCTTTTCGCTTTGAGTACTTAAATATATGCATCTCATAAAAATGTATATGCTCAAGATATGCCTCAGTCTGTTCAAACTCCTCCTCTGTCTCACCAGGAAATCCCACAATCACATCGGTTGTGATGGCCGGATGAACAAAATATTTACGCAAAAGCTCACAGCCTCTCTCGTACTCTTTAGTGGTATATTTTCTGTTCATCCTCTTAAGTGTTGCATCGCAGCCGCTCTGAAGCGACAGATGGAAATGAGGACAGATTTTATCAAGCTTTGAAAGCTCGCTCGCAAAGTGCTCTGTCACAATCTTAGGCTCGAGTGACCCAAGCCTGATGCGCTCTATGCCCTTTACCGCGTTCACCGCCTGTATCAGCTCAAGAAGGCCTGTAGCTTCCTCAAAATCCACACCGTATGAGCTTAGATGTATACCTGTCAGCACAACCTCCTTGAAGCCGTTTGCCGCGAGCCTTTCAACCTCTGCTATTACATTTTCAAACCTACGGCTTCTGACACGTCCTCTGGCATACGGAATGATACAATAGCTGCAAAACTGATTACAGCCGTCCTGCACCTTGATGAAGGCTCTCGTGTGCTCCTTTGTCTGGTCTATAAAGAGCTCCTCAAAATCATGCTTTCCGTCATTTATATCGTCCACGGTATCGTTTACACTGTCCAAAGAGTATTCCTCAAGCAGCCTCACAAGGTCATGCTTTCTGTCATTTCCGATGACTATGTCCACCGATAAGTCGTTTAATACCTCTTTTTCACTTGTCTGCACATAGCAGCCGGTTGCCACAACTATTGAGTCCGGATTATTTTTCTTTGCCTTGTGAAGCATCTGTCTGGATTTTCTGTCAGCCATGTTGGTGACTGAGCAGGTATTTATGACATACACATCAGCTTTTTGTGTGAATGGAACTATCTCATAGCCCGCCTCCTCAAGCAGATGCTGCATGGCCTCTGTCTCATATGCATTTACTTTACATCCTAAATTATGTAAGGCTGCTTTTTTCATTTTATTTTTTTACTCCTATTTAATTGACTTTTCCTTAAAAAACTATTACTATCTATATGACAGTAGTTATTTAAGGAGGTTTTCAATATGAAAACAGTACAGATTTCATTAAATTCCATTGGGAAAGTAAAATCATTCGTTAACGCTATTACTCAGTTTGATTTCGATTTTGATTTAATATCTGGCAGATATGTCATTGATGCTAAATCAATTATGGGTATCTTCAGCCTAGACCTCTCTAAGCCAATAGAGCTCGCTATACATACAGAAACCGGACTTGACGAGATTATGGAAGTATTAAAGCCATATATCATCGACGAAGCCAAGTAATACAGACACAATGATTTGATTAATTAGGACCTGAAGCTCAGGTCCTTTTTATTTTGCTCTAAGGTGGCACTGATTACTCAGCATCCACCATAATCACTTCTGTAGTATCTATAGCTGTCTTCATAAGCTCATCTATCACATCGTTAAGTCTTTCCTCAGACTTCTTAATCCTGTTTATATTCGGCTTTGTAACAGGATGCTTTGCTACGAAAATAGTACAGCAGTCCTCATACGGAAGAATCGATGTCTCATAGGTATCAATTTTGTTTGATATATCAATGATATCATTCTTATCCATGGCAATGAGGGGTCTGTATACAGGCATATGGCACACCTCGTTTGTTGCAGCAAGCGACTGCATTGTCTGGCTTGCAACCTGTCCGATGCTCTCACCTGTGATAAGGCCTAAGCATTTATCCTCATCGGCAAAGTGCTCTGCTATCTTCATCATGTATCTGCGCATGATGATGGTCAGCTCATCATGAGGACATTTCTCATATATGGCAAGCTGTATATCGGTAAAATTGACAACATGCAGCTTTATCCTGCCCGAATATCTGGCAACCTTCTTTGCAAGGTCTACAACCTTCTGCTTTGCTCTCTCACTCGTATATGGCGGTGCATGGAAATATGTGGCATTGATTACCACACCTCGCTTTGCAATCATGTATCCTGCAACCGGGCTGTCGATTCCACCTGAGAGCAGAAGCATTGCCTTTCCTGCTGTGCCAAGCGGCATACCGCCCGGTCCCGGAATCTCCTCTGAATAAATATTTATCATAGGTCTGATCTCGATATTGATCATAACCTGTGGATTATGAACATCTACCCTTGTCTCAGGAAATGCCTCCAGCACCTTTTCACCGACTGCGGCATTTATCTCCATTGAGGTCATCGGATAGTTCTTTCTGGCACGTCTCGCATTTACCTTGAAGGTAAAGCTCTTATCCTTGTATACATGGTTGATATGCTCGATAACTGCTTCACAGAGCTTGTCAAAGCCCTCATCCTCATGCAGCTCAACCGGACAGATACCCACGATACCAAAAATTCTTGACAATGTGGCAACTGTCTCGTCATAATCATAGTCTCCGTCTGTCTCCACGTACACACGTCCGCTTTCCTTTCTTACCTCAAAGCTTCCATCCACATTACGAAGCTGATATTTGATATTCTTAACGAGCGCGTCTTCAAAAATGTATCTGTTTTTGCCCTTTATCGCAATCTCAGCATACTTGATCAAAAATGTCTTGTACATGTAACTCTCCTGTTCTGGTTTTATTTATTGGTTTTATTTATTATTTATTATTTTTAATTACTTAATATTTCATTGTATGTGTAACTTTTTAGTCCTTCATGGTTACCGGCTATGCTAATACCTGCGATCTCTTTGCAGCTCATTAGCGCCTTGTATATCTTCGCAGCATTGGTATCACCTCTGCCATCACTGATACAGCGTAATCAATTTCCTCCTGTGTGGTATTCACGCAAAAGCTGAATCTGATCGTGGAATCCAAAAGTGACGGCTTAAGCCCTATGCTCTTTAGTGTTGAACTGATTGCCGGTTTGTTTGATGAGCAGGCACTTCCTGCAGACACATATATCTGCCTGTCCTCAAGAGTATGAAGCATAACCTCCGCTCTCACACCATCTACGCTTACGCTTACCACATGAGGGGCATTTGTATGATCCGTGCGTCCGTTTACCGATACTCCGTCAATACGCTGCACTGACTCTATAAAATGATCCCTAAGCTCATACATATGTGCTATTTTTTTATCAAAATCCGTGTAAATTTCCTCTGCTGCCACTCCAAGACCTGCATATGCAGGAACATTTTCCGTACCTGAGCGCATGCCCTTCTGCTGGCCGCCTCCGTATATAATCGGCTTGATTTTAGTCTTGTCCTTTATATATAAAAATCCGCTGCCCTTTGGTCCGTGAATCTTGTGTCCACTGACTGAAAGCATGTCTATATTCATGCGCTTTGGTCTGATTTCAAACTTGCCGTAGGACTGTATGGCATCCACATGAAAAAGTGCGGCAGGATTTTTCTCTTTTATAGCTGCTCCCGCCTCCTCAATCGGCATGACTGCGCCAATCTCATTGTTTACATGCATAAGCGATACAAGAATTGTATCCTCCCTTACGGCATTTTTCAGTTCTTCAACACTTATCACGCCGTCATGGTTTACAGGCAGATATGTGATTTCAAAGCCCTGCTCCTCCAGAAACTGCATCACAGACAAAACCGATGCGTGCTCTACAGAAGATGTGATTATATGCCTTCCTGCACGCTTATTGGCCATTGCAGCACCTATTATTGCAGTATTATTCGACTCTGTGCCGCCGGATGTAAATAGTATCTCCTTGTCCTGCACTCTGAGTGTCTTTGCAATCTTTTTCTTAGCATCATTAATATAATTTTCTGCCTCAACACCCTTCATATGAAGTGATGAAGGATTACCGTAATCCTCTGTAAGCAGCTTATAAACCATATCTGCCGCTGCTTTTGAGCATCTGGTTGTGGCAGAATTATCCAAATATGCTTCCATTTTTGCTCCTAACTTCTACTTCTTAACTGTTAAGTATCTCTACTGTCTATACATCCAAATTGTATACAAGCATGGCAAGTGCAGCAAGTCCTGCTGTCTCCGTGCGTAAAATCCTGCGTCCCAAGCTTATTCTGTGCATTGTGGCATGCTCATCCACAAGTGCTATCTCCTCCGGCGCAAAGCCTCCCTCAGGACCCACGACAACACCGATAGTCTGACCAGCCTTAAGCTGCCCCATTATCTCTCTTGTCGCATCCATGCCACGCTCATTCTCATATGGCACCAGCGTGATGTCAAGCTCTGAAGCAATTTTCAAAGCTTCCTTGTATGTAACAGGCTGCTTCACTGTGGGGATCACAGTGCGCTTTGACTGCTTTGCTGCGCTCTCAGCGATAGCCTGCCATCTCTGCAGCTTTTTTGCTGCCTTTTTATCATCCAGCTTTACCACACAGTTTTTCATGGCAACCGGTACTATCTCAGATACACCAAGCTCCACAGCCTTTTGAATAATAAGCTCCATCTTATCGCCCTTTGGCAGCCCCTGATACAGCACGATGTGATTGTCAAGCTCTGTGCCTGTCTCATCTGCACTGTCAATAGCTGCGATGACCTCATCATCCAGAATCGACGATATGTGACAGAAATATGCCTGTCCGGATTTTGAGCTTACTCTTATTTTTTCCCCGTTTTTCATGCGCAGTACATTCTTTATGTGATTTACGTCACCTCCGGTGATTGAGATGCTGTCAGAATGAACCTGCTCTTCCTCTACAAAAAACTGATACATAATCCACCAAACTATTTAGCCTGCTTCTGTGCAGTGATATTGACCCATTCACCCTGATGATTGATTTCTATCACCTTAAGCCCCGCTGCTTCGATAGCCTCTTTAACTTCATTTTCCTTGAAATCTATGATACCCGATGTGATGAAATATCCACCTTCCTTTAACCTGTCAGGAATAACAGGTGCCATAGGAATGATGACATCAGCAAGGATATTTGCAACAACGATATCGTATTTCTCTGTGCCGACCTTATTTTGAAGCTCTGTATCATCTATGAGATTGCCGACATAAAAAGTGCCAAGCTTCTCATCCAGATGGTTGACCTGCATATTGTCACGCGTAGAGATCATACAATCAGCATCAAGGTCAGTACCTACAACCTCCTTTGCACCAAGCTTTAAAGCTACAATTGAAAGGATTCCGCTTCCACAACCCACATCAAGCACTGTAGGTGCTTCCTTTGCGCCCTCAATATACTTGATAAGCTGCTTGATACAAAGCTGTGTTGTCTCGTGCTTTCCTGTACCAAAGGAGATTCCCGGATCAATTTCTATCATAAACTTATCCGTATCCTCAGGCTTTACCTCTTCCCATGTGGGCTTAATCAATATATCACCGATTGTAAATGATGAAAAATACTTCTTCCAGTTATTAATCCAGTCGAGATCCTCTGTCTCAGATGACGAAATTACACCGCTTCCCACATCAACAGTATCTCTTAAATCCTCAAGTCCAAGCTTTACCTTTCTAAGCATATCTGACTGATCACTGCCATCATCCTCAATATAAAAGCTGACATGGCTTATGCCCTCATCCGGAGGCAGCTCCGGCAGAAAATCAATAAACATATCCGCCTGGTCCTCTTTGGTCAGGGGAATATTGTCCTCAATCTCGATTCCCTCGATACCAAGCTCCATAAGCATGCTGCTCATGAAATCCTCAGCCGCGGTTGTTGTCTCAATCGTGTATTTCTTCCACTTCATATAAAAATCCTCTCTTAATAAAATAGATACATAGTATAAATACAGTTTTATTTCAAAACATTTCCGTACATTTTACAAGGCAGTCATACGACTGCCTCCACAACTTATCTCATATAATACCATAAAAGTGTGATGTATAAAAGCCCCAATTTTTATACACAAAATGCCCCGCCACACATGGCGGGACATATATCATAGGATATCTATTACAAATTATCTATTTACAGATCATCCAAAGACTCTTTGAGCTTATCCATAAATCCTTTTTTCTTTTTAGAATCAGTAGAAGCTCCGCCCTCCTTGGTCAGAGAGCCACCTGAAAGCTCATCAAACTTCTTAAGAGCCTCCTTAGCTTCCTTAGACAAACCTGTAGGCGTATTGACAACAAGTGTAACATAATGGTCACCTCTTATTGTTTTATTTCTCGTTGAAGGAACACCCTTGCCCTTTAAGCGGATACGTGTACCTGTCTGTGTACCCGGTGCAACTGTGTATATAATATCTCCATCAACAGTCTTGATTCTTATATCTCCGCCTAAGGCTGCAATAGCATAGGAGATGGATGCCTTTGAAAAGATATTAACATCCTGACGCTCAAAATCCCTGCTGCCTGAAACAATAACTTCAACAAGAAGATCTCCACGCGGTCCGCCATTTATGCCCGGCTCGCCGTATTCACGTATTCTGACACACTGTCCATTATCTATACCGGCCGGAATCTCAACAGTCTTTCTGACCTTCTTGGTATTGTAGCCTGTACCGTGACATGTAGGACACTTATCCTTTACTACCTTGCCCGAACCACCGCAGGATGGACATGTTGTGACATTCTGCACTACACCAAACAGAGACTGACTCTGTCTGACAACCTTACCTGTACCATTACACTGGGTACATGTCTCAGGAGATGTGCCCGGCTTAGCTCCGTTACCGCCACAGGTAGAGCATGTCTCCTTATAGTTGAACTCAAGCTCCTTTGTGCAGCCAAATATAGCTTCCTCAAAAGAAATTCTTACACTGAGACGGACATTTGCACCCTGTGCAGGACCATTTCTTCTGCCACTGCTTCTTCCACCTCCGAAGAAATCTCCGAAAATGTCCCCAAAAATATCCCCCATATCCATGCCTGAGAAATCAAAGCCACCGGCTCCGCCGCCTGTGCCATCAAATGCTGCATGACCGAACTGATCATACTGGCGTCTCTTATCCGGATCAGACAATACGGCATAGGCCTCCTGAGCCTCCTTAAACTTCTCCTCACACTCTTTATCACCCGGATGAATGTCAGGATGATATTTCTTTGCCTGCTGTCTGAAGGCTTTTTTAATCTCTGCATCTGTTGCAGTCTTAGATACTCCTAATACCTCATAATAATCTCTTTTTTCTGCCATAATTGAAAATTCCTTTTATTATACAACTAATTCGCAAGGCCGGCCAAGCGGCCAACCTTGCGAGTAATTTTACTTACGCAGCCATTATGATGCTTTGATTGATAACCCGGATTACAGGTCATTAATCCTTATATCATTATGGCAGCATCTGTTTAATTATACTTCCTTGAAATCTGCGTCGATGACATCATCATCTGCACCGTTTGAAGCGCCTGCATTCATATCAGGTCCTGCTCCTGCTGCTCCTGCATTCATGTCAGGTCCTGCTCCTGCTGCTCCCTGCGCTGCCTGAGCCTGCTCATACATCTTTGCAAATACCTTCTGAGCACTCTGTGTGAGCTTCTCCTGTGCAGCCTTAAGCTCTGCAACATCAGCCTCTGTCATAGCCTCAGCCTCTTTATGTGCATCAAGGAATGACTTAACTGCTGCGATATCAGCCTCAACTGCTGACTTATCAGCGGCATCAACAGAATCTCCAACCTGCTTTAATGCATCCTCTGTCTGGAATACAAAGCTCTCAGCATCATTTCTTGCATCGATTGCTTCTTTTCTCTTCTTATCCTGTGCCTCAAACTCAGCAGCCTCTTTAACAGCCTTATCAATCTCATCATCAGACATATTAGATCCTGCTGTGATTGTGATGTGCTGCTCTTTTCCTGTTCCAAGATCCTTTGCAGACACATTTACGATACCATTTGCATCGATATCGAATGTAACCTCAATCTGTGGAACTCCACGACGTGCTGGTGGGATACCATCAAGTCTGAACTGTCCGAGTGATTTATTATCGCGGGCGAACTGTCTCTCACCCTGTACTACGTTGATATCAACAGCTGTCTGGTTATCAGCGGCTGTAGAGAATATCTGGCTCTTTCTTGTAGGAATAGTTGTATTTCTCTCGATAAGTCTTGTAGCAACACCACCCATTGTCTCGATTGAAAGAGAAAGTGGAGTAACATCAAGGAGAAGTACTTCGCCGGCACCGGCATCTCCTGCAAGCTTACCACCCTGGATAGAAGCACCGATTGCTACGCACTCATCAGGGTTAAGAGACTTGCTTGGCTCTTTTCCTGTCATCTGCTTTACCTTGTCCTGTACGGCCGGAATACGTGTAGAACCACCTACAAGTAATACCTGTCCAAGGTCTGCATTTGTAACGCCTGCATCCTTCATAGCGTTCTGTACTGGGATTGCTGTTCTCTCTACGAGGTCATGTGTCAGCTCATCGAATTTAGCTCTTGTAAGAGTCATATCGAAATGCTTTGGTCCCTCTGCTGTAGCTGTGATGAATGGAAGGTTGATGTTTGTAGTAGTAGCTGAAGACAGCTCCTTCTTTGCCTTCTCAGCAGCTTCCTTTAATCTCTGGAGTGCCATCTTGTCTGTAGAAAGATCAACACCCTCTGCCTTCTTGAACTCGTCAATCATCCACTGTGTTACCTTGTTATCGAAATCATCACCACCAAGGTGTGTATCACCGTTTGTAGATAATACTTCGATGACTCCGTCACCAATCTCGATGATAGATACATCAAATGTACCACCACCAAGGTCATAAACCATAATCTTCTGCTCTTTCTCATTGTCAAGACCATAAGCAAGTGCTGCTGCTGTAGGCTCGTTGATGATACGCTTTACATCAAGACCTGCAATCTTGCCGGCATCCTTTGTAGCCTGACGCTGAGCATCGTTGAAGTAAGCAGGTACTGTGATAACTGCCTCTGTAACCTTCTCACCGAGGTATCCCTCTGCATCAGCCTTTAACTTCTGAAGTACCATAGCTGAAATCTGCTGTGGGCTGTAGCTCTTGTCATCAATCTGTACCTTGTAATCTGTACCCATATGTCTCTTGATAGAAGAAATTGTCTTCTCAGCATTTGTAACTGCCTGACGCTTTGCAGGCTCACCGATAAGTCTCTCTCCTGTCTTTGTGAAAGCAACTACTGAAGGAGTGGTTCTTGCACCCTCCTGGTTTGCTATAACTGTAGGTTTTCCACCTTCCATAACTGCTACGCAGCTGTTTGTTGTTCCTAAATCAATACCAATGATTTTGCCCATTTTATTTTCCTCCTATTAAATATAGTGTTTTTACATGTTTCATTTATTTGTAACCATCCGTTGTCTAATATGAATCCCTTAAATGCTGTCTGCATTCATATAAATCTGATTCACTGTCATACCGGATAGATGTACACATCATTATTGTACTACGGACACCATGCTGTGGCGTACCACTGAATCCTTGTACATATAGCCCTTCTGAAGCTCCTGTGCTACAGTGCCTGACTCAAGCTCATCATTTTCAACCTGCATCACTGCATTGTGGAAATCAGGGTCGAACTCCTGTCCTACGCACTCTATTGGCTTTACACCTGCAGCATCAAGCTCTGTGAGCATCTGCTTGTAGACCTTATCCATACCTGTGATAAAAGGATCATCCTTCTTATCATCCGGTACTGCTGCAAGACCTCTCTCAAAATTGTCTATTACAGGAAGGATTTTCTCAACTATTGTCTTTGCTCCCATGTCAAACATCTGGGATTTTTCCTTCTCGCTTCTCTTGCGGAAGTTCTCAAACTCTGCCATCTGTCTTTTCAGACGGTCGTTAAGTTCTTCTATCTGCTCGTCCTTCTTGTCTTTTTTCTTTTTCTTGAAGAGACCTTTCTTTTCATCTGACTTTTCATCTGACTTATCATCTGCTTTTGCATCTGCATCTGCTAAAGCATCATCATCTGATTCAGTTTCATTCACATCTGTATCTTTTGCTTCTTCGGCTGCCTGAGTGCTTTCCTCATCAGCTCCTTCAATCTCTATCTCTTCTGCTTTGTTTTCTGCAGTCTCATTGTCGATTGTTTCTTTTTTAATATTCTCTGGCATTTTTGACCACCTTCCTATGTTTCATCCTCAGACTTCTTATAAATTCCATCTAACTGGGATTTAAGAGTCTTTAGATTATCCATTACTTTTTCATAATCCATGCGCTTTGGTCCGACAATTCCTATCGTTCCCTTTACGCCCTCACCCAGATCATATGTCGCAGTGACAACACTGCAGTCCTTCATGGTCTGGATTGGAGATTCATTTCCTATATAAACCTGAATACCTGTTCCATTGTCCTTCTTCTCGGAATCGGATAGGGATTCAGTAACAAGGCTTGCTAGCTCTTCCTTTTCCTCAAATGCTGACAAAAGTGTCGCTGCATTATTGGAATCCGAAAGCTCAGGATACTTCAGTATATTTGTCGCTCCGCTGGTGTAAATCTTAAGATCCTCACTCTCAGCGAAGGTCTGTGCCAATGCATCAATCACATCAGAGACAATTCCTGAATGAATACCGGCGCGTTCCTTTATGCTTGCAATGTTTCCAAGATTAATCTCGTTCATTGCGAGTCCGTTTAATGAGGTGTTAAGCAGAATGTTGAGCTTAAGTATCGTCTCATTGTCAAGCGGCTCATATAAATCAAGCATCTTGTTTCTGACCATATTATTGTTCATAACAATTACTGCAAGCATGTGCTGGTCGTCAACCTGTGAAAGCTGGATGAATTTCACCTTGTTGTGATTGACATCCGGTGCAGAAACAAGTGTGGCATAATTGGTATTGTTTGCAAGTACCTTCGCCGCCTGCTTTAACACCTGCTCCATCTTCTCGGTATTTTCAATGACCAGCTCCTTCATATCAGAAAGCTCTTTTTCCTTCTTATCATTAGTCTCTATAAGATGGTCTACATATAATCTGTAGCCCTTATCCGAAGGAATTCTTCCTGCTGAGGTATGTGGCTGTACTATATAGCCCATCTCCTCTAAATCGCTCATCTCATTTCTGATTGTTGCCGAGCTCAGATTAAGATCTGTATATTTTGAAATTGTACGTGAGCCAACCGGCTCTCCTGTGGCGAGATAATTGCGGATGATCGCATCCAGTATGGTAAGCTGTCTCTCGCTCAACTCTAGTTCTTTGTTTTCATTTTCCATTGGTCACACGCTCCATCTGAAGTATGCTTTTAATTTGTTAGCACTCTGTATTTTGGAGTGCTAATTTTTTATCTGTACATAACATACCACCACCTATTAGCAATGTCAACCCTCGAGTGCTAATTTTTTTAATAAAATTTTTGAAACCCCTGATTTTACTGGGGTTTCAGGCTTTATTAATTTTCTATTAAATTGATTTTGGCGTTTACTGTACCATTACTGTACCATTTTTTTCAAGTTTTTTTATTTCAAGCTTAGCATCAAATGCATTATTTAGGTGATTATACACGTCTAACGTTACATCACTTTTAGCATGTCCCATTATATATTGTGCTGCTTTAATGTTCACACCGGACCTTGCCATGTTAGTACATCCGGTATGCCTCATAACATGAGAAGAGAATTGATGAATAAGAACTGGCTCTCTATTCTCTTCGGATGCCTTTTTCAGTTCATACTCGTTATAATACTTAACTACATTATATAAAGCGTTATTTACACCATTTGGCATCATAGGTCGTCCATGCTTAGTTACAAATATAAAATCTGTATAGCCATCTATCGTAACGGAGCATATTTTTCCTAATTGGAAATTCTGCAACTTTATTGCTCTAAACGCATCACAAGCAGCGTCTGTTAATGGTATTGTTCGCTTACCGGCATCTGTTTTTGTCTTTTTGATGCGAAATTTACAGCCTTCACCATCTTGGTAGTTACGATATGTCAACTGATGAGTTACGTACAACTCTTTCTTCTTCAAATCAACATCATTATACGTAAAGCCTATTAGTTCACCGCAACGGAGTGATGTTTGCCAGGTGTGATTCCATTAAAGAAATCAATTGCCTTATCAGTATCTGCAACTAATTCCATAAACAGTTTAGAGTAAGCCAGTGTCTCTTCAAAAGCCTTTGAGATTTCAGGAGTTTTGATAAATCGTTTTCCATCTGGAGAAATCTCTCCGTACGACTTAAGAATAAGCTCCTTGAATATTTTTACCATTGATGGAGTATCTTTAGCTTTTACAATACGTTTTGCCATCTCTGACAAGCCACCTGTTGTTGAAAGCTCCATCTCTACTACTACTACTTCTGCTTCTGAAAGATTGAAGTAGCAATCATCTTTACGTTTATTACCGAGGAAATCCTCATACTCTATTGTTTTACATAACATAATAATTATCTCCTTTCATTTTAAAACAAAAAAACAGACCATCTAAATGATGATCTGTAAATCAATTAATTTATTTATTTTTTATCATGTGCCAATTTTAATAAAACTCCCCATGCACCAGCTAACATCTCAAAAAATATGATATCGCCACCTATTTCAACATCAAATGCAGCAAGTATAAGGCCAATTGCTAATAATACGGCTGCAAATATTAAAACATATTTTAATATTGTATTCATTTGCTTAGAGTGTTCGCGCTCGATATCCATTTCTCGCATTTTAACTCGCTCAGAGGATTCTGTTTCTTTAATCTTGGCCTCATCATAAATATGAGTTTCTTTTCGAATAGTGCCATCGTCTAAAGCTATTTTAGTGCCACCGTACTGACAATAGCAAAACGGCCTGCTTGAGTCTATGTCGTCCAAGTTGGCATTACAATTTGGACATGTAAGTGAAATAAGTTTCATAATACGTTCCTCCTAAGCATCAACTATTGTCAGTATAGCACTATTTTGATTATCTGTCGACTATTTTACACGTTTGTAGCTGCACCGAGAAGAGTGATAATCTCTGCTGGAAGAGGTAATCTAGCTTCAGCCTCTTCTGTACCGTATAATAAATCCTCAATCTTCTTGAGTGTAGCAGCATCAGTATCTATCTAGTTAATTACGAGAGTTGCAGTTGGCTTGAAGCCTGGTACATCAACAGGAACTGTAGAAATCTCCCATGACATCTCGTCTGCCTCAGGTGACTCATTAACTGATGAATGATCAACGGATGATGGAGCTGCTGTACAGCCGTATACGAGATGAATCTTGTAGCCATGATCTGTTCCATCTGTATCGTTTCCGATAAGAACACCATAGTGCATAAGCTCGTCTGGGGCCATATCATAATAATCGTAATTATATTGCCACATAATTTATCCTTCCTTGAAAATGTAGTATTGACATACTCACGTGATTTGGCTATGATTGATCATGAAGATATTAAAGTCTTCAAATAACATAGAAAGGAGTATGAAAGTATGAACGTTAAACGATTAACTGCCGCATATAAAAATGATGCTGGCAAGATTGTCCGTGGCAATGCAGCATTGGTGCATAACATTAGTGCTAATGGCGGTATTAAAAATGTTGTTGATAATGCCGAGCTCATGGGATTTCTTAAATTTGCTGGACTTAATATTTTAATGTATTACTGTCTAAAATTTGAGGAATTCTTAGATAAGCCATCAAAATATCAACAAATTATTGATGAATAGCACAAATGAATATATGTGAACTGTTTTATGGAGAAATTTTTATATGAAGATTAACGAGCAATAAAGCCTGTACTTAGATTAAGTATGGGCTTTACTTCTATTTATTCCTCCTATAATGCATCTAAATTACGCTTGTATGTCACAAATGCGTCAAGCATAGCTGCCACATTATCAATCTTGTGTTCTCTTCGTTTCTTATAAAGCTTACGGTTACCGTTTGTACCCTTAAGGAGTAATAGCATTACCCATTGTGTACGACATAATTTGCTCATCAAATAAGAGCATTCATTCACCAGCAAGATTCTTTAACTCACCTAGCGGAACGGACTCTGTTCGCGCTCCCTGCGGTACTTTCTCTATACCAAATATCTAATTGCATTCTCTGCATACTCGTGAATTAAAGTCCTGACTTTCTGAGCATATCCAGAACATATCATTCTGAAAATATCATCGTGTGTCAGATTCTTTGTTGTCCAACGAGTTGCCTGACTTGGTGGAAGTTTGGCATGCTTACCTTTTAGCATGTCCGAATACATCATCAAGCTCATCTAATATCTACTCCTTATTCTCTGGATAGATAAATCTTGCAAAAGACATATCATTCCATTTGTTCACATAATAATCTTGATTTGGTCTATAACTTGCTTTGCTCGATTGCTTGCACTCAAGAGCAGCCCACTTGTCATTATGAAGAATTAAAAGGTCCGTGGTACCTTGTCTATACCCTGCATCATTCTTCATAACAACGCATCCGTCATATTTGGTTTTTAATTCTTTAATCAGACCTGACTGGAATTTGCTTTCTAACATAATTAACTCCTTTCGTGCGTGCGTAAAAAAATAAGAGCAACTGTATATTTAACTTTGTAGTTCTGAGCAAGCGGCTTATGGTTGTTGTAAATATCGATAATTGCTTTGTGTGAACCATCTGATTTTTTACGTCCAATCCATCCTTGCATTACCTAAACTATTGACTGTCTTTTTTCTGATTCATTCATATCAAGCTTTCTACTAATTTTAAGCATAAAAAAAAACCTCAACTTTCGCTGAGACTCTACTGCACCATTTACTGTACCATTTTTTCATTTCATGCTTAGCATCATATGATACAAAAAAGCAGTCGATCCTAAATGTAAAAGACTGCTTTATATCATATTTCTTATTGCTTTGTGTGTATATTTAGCTGATTGTCTATATCCCGTCCTGCATACATTACTCTAAGTATTGTTACAACCATTCAAAAATTCCTCTCAAATCACTGTCAGCCTGTTCTGATACTTCTATTTCATATATCATAAGCCATAATCTTTGCGAATATCAGAAAAAACTTTCCTGGCATTTTTTGTCCGTCCAGCCTGCATATCCGCATATCCCTTCTCTAATTCTTCATTGAACTCTACCTCTGATAATGCGCTGATATCAACAGGTCTGGCAGATGGTATTTTTACTTCAAACGAAAGATCTCTCTGTAAGATAATCTGCATATAAAACATCTCCTTCCTGCCATATTTTTATGTTATGTAATAATCACCAGTCACTATCCCAGTCACTGCCACCTGAATCCCAGCTATCACCGGAATCCCAATCATAATCGCTGTCATAATCACTGCTCGAGCTGCCTGAGCTCTCATAATGGTCTTCATAATAGCCGCTATTCTCAAATTTAATAATCGAGCTGTCCCACACCAGATCTGAATAGTCAAAGCCATATAGAGATTTGTTATCCAAAATCTCCTGCGGAACATCCGAACGGCTGATTTCATTATAATCATAGCTGACGTCATCGTATTCGAACCAGCTATAATGACTGTTTACATAGACCGTGTCATTATACTTGAAGTAATCAGTTTTACAATAATTGTGTATAGGTGTAATGAGCACAAGTGCAATTAGAAGTACAGTAATAAAATAATGCATGGCATGGCGCATTGCACTGCCTTTTGGCTTTTTAAGCCATGCTGCGTACATTCCAAACGGCTTAAACCTTTTGTGATTTTCAATAAAGTCTGTCAGGAAAAATGCGCCTACAATACCGGCAATACCCGATATCAGCAAATCCCAGCCAATGCCCTTATACGTATCATTGAGTGCAAATCCAACTATAATCAGGACAATGAACATAACAATGCCTATAACCATAGCAATAGATGGCTTAATGATATACTCATTTACATTTTTAGATGAAAATGTATCTGAAAACATCTTCTTCGTTTCCTGAGCAAAATTCTCATTCGTATGCTTCTGCTGATGCGCTTTTTGATTTAAAATCTCATCCTTTAATTTAAGATACAGCTCATTAACAGCATACGCCTCATCTGTACCCTGATATCGCACCGCCCGAGTGCCGTCGGCCTTATTTTTGTAGACGATAAATTCATTTCCATCCTGATAAATACCAAATGCCCTAGGCTGTCTGTAGTCTATTCCTATAAAAAATCGTGTGATTTCATATGGTGGAAGATGTCTGTCCTCGTACCATTTTGCAAGCTCTGCTATGGTCTTTGGTGTACCGTCTGCCGTCCTCTTTATTGAATTATTGCTGGCACCACAATATGGGCACTGCTCAACATTCTCAGGTATCATGGAACCACAATACTCACATTTAATCTCCAATTTAATTCCCTCTGACTTTCTAAAACATAAATTTCCATAAATATACTATCAAATATACTCCCCAAAGTCCATAATTCAGTTATTATTATTCCTAATCAAAATCTGTATGATTTTATCATAATTTTCCGGTCTGTGTGGAAACGTACAGTCTGTACATACCTTGATTTTTTTGCCATTCTTCTCTATGTAGGTCTTACTTCCGGGACAGTTTGGCATACTATACATAGGACAATAACAAAACAGACAATTAAATTCATCCGTAAGTCCCTTGTGACACGGAAAATATTTGCAATCTGTGTTTTTAAAGTATTTATAAGAGTTTTCCATTTTTATTCCTTCTATATTCATATGCTTTTCTTACAAGGCTCTCTGCAAAATGCGGATTTGACGGATAATACAGGTGTGGAAACCCAAGCCAGTAATTATCATGGCTTATCACGCAATCGTAGCTTCTGCCTGTGACCGGCTTGGTCGCAATACAATCAGCTCCGTTATCGGTGCTGTCGTAATAATGAAATTCATGCGCCTTTATTTTTTCATTTGGCGGTAGAAAATTGCTATGCTTTTCTGCAAGCTCAATATATCCAAACCTGACCAGCTTTCCCTTAAAATGGCACCCGCCATCCAATGCGCCCACAAGCTGCGACTTATTCATATCATTTTGTATATCTGCTTTGTTTTGTATATCTGCTTTATTTTGTACATCAGCCTTGTTTTGCTCCTCTGTATCATCACAGATGTCACGGATATATGTGTGAAGATACATAAATCCTCCACACTCTGCGACCGTCGGCATTCCGGCTCTAAAAGCTTTTTTTATGACATTCAGCATAGATACGTTTTTACTCAGTTCCTTTGCATACAGCTCCGGATAACCGCCTCCAAGCAGCATTGCATCACAATCCTTTGGAAGGCTGGTATCGTGAAGCGGCGAAAAATACTGTAATTTTGCTCCACATTTTTCAAGGAGCCTGAGGTTATCTTCATAGTAAAAACAAAATGCTTCGTCCATGGCAACAGCTATGTTTACGGTATTTATTGCTTTATTTTGCGAAAATTCATTTTGATCACAATTACCTATATTTTTTTCATTATATACATCTGCATTTCCGCTGTCACCGATTTCATCTGCCGCTTCTGCTATATCTATAAACAAATCCATATCTATTGTCTTTTTTAGTCTGTCGGCAGTTTCATTGAACTGTTTTTTTATATCTGAAAGCTCATCCGGCATGACAAGCCCCAGATGTCTGCTTGAAAGCCCGATATCCTTCTGTTCCGGAAAATATCCGACTACTTTTACGGAAAGCTCCTTCTCTATCAGAGGCTTTATGATGTCATAATAGCCCTTCGACATCCGATTGAGCAGAACCCCCTTAATCAAGTGCTGAGTGTCATACTGCAAAAAACCGGCTATAAGAGCAAGCACTGACTTTCCCATGCCCTTTGCATCCACCACGAGTATTATCGGAGTCTGCGTCACCTTTGCCAGATGGTATGACGAACCCTGCTCATATATTCCGCCAAGCCCGTCATATAATCCCATCACGCCCTCAAGCACTGCAAAATCACCATCGGCTCTTTCATCTAAGAAAAGCTGCACTGTTGTCTTTTCGTCCGTAAAAAACGTATCAAGATTTTTTGATGATACGCCAAGCACCTTTTTGTGAAACATTGGGTCAATATAATCAGGTCCACACTTATATGATGATACGTTTTTTCCGCTATCCTTTAATAGCTGCAGTAAAGCGCAGGTTATCATTGTTTTTCCACTACCGCTTTTTGGTGCGGCTATCATAAAACGATTTATTTTCATGTATTCATCCTTTATTTCATCATATATCTTAAAATATCAGCCTTTAATGCTTTATTTTCGATGTTTTAATATAGAGGTGCAACATAAAAAGCTCCTGTTAAAATTCAAACGAACATATCCACACCGGATTTTCTGCCTGCATCAGATGGTAATGTCCTATCTGCTTTGAGCGGCTGACCTGCAGCTGCACGATATCCTCATTTTTCACATCATATGCCGACAATATTTCCTTTATCTCACAAATTGTTTCCATGGAAATTGCATTTATCACTATACGGATATGTGGATTTTTTGCTTTAAGAGCCTCTATTATTTCCTTTAGATTGCCACCGCTGCCTCCGATAAATGCGTGTGTCGGCACCGGAAGATTATCCATTCCGTCAGGAGCCTTTGCATTTATCACATGGATATTTTCAAGTCCATGCTTTTCTTTATTTTGTGTGATGAGCTGCACAGCATTTTCCTTCTGCTCGATGGCATAGACCTCCATATCATCGGAAAGTGATGCGGCCTCTACCGCTATGGAGCCGGTTCCGCTTCCCACATCGTAAAGCACTGAATCCGATTTCAAATGAAGCTTGCAGATGCTTACATGCCTTATTTCCTCTTTGGTCATCGGAACCTTTTCACGGATAAATGCTGCATCACTTAGCTGCGGTGTGACATTTTTTGCAACCGGATTGGGATTTTTTATCATGCAGATATACAGTCCCTCCCTTTTAAGCTTTGTGCACTCCTGTGGCGAAAGCTGCGATATAGTTTCATCCGGATATGATAGCTGGTATCCCACAGTTACCGAGCATTTTTGTAAACCATACCTTTCGTCACTGCTTAATAGGTGTCCAAGCATATTTACGTCCCTGACTCCGGACATCAGCATAAATGTTTTTGCATGGTGGCTAATCCGTGATGTGATATTAGACAGCTTAACTCCATGGATGCTGCAAATATATGCATCGCTGTAGGTTTCACCGACCGCTGCCGCCATATATGACACAGATGAAATTCCAGGAAGGATTGACACGTCCGCATTTAATTTTCCTTCTGCAATTTCATTTTTTACCGCCAGATACAGCTTTTTGCTTCCACTGTAAAAGCCTGTATCTCCCGAGAATAATATAAGAACATTACTGATTTTTGCAGTATCTGCACAAATTTCATGCAGATATGGGATAATCTGTTCTGCAAGATAATACGGCTTTTTGTCTATCTTCGCACTGTATTTTTCTATCATACGGCTTGCGCCAAGTATAATATCAGCGCTTTCTATTGCATCTGAAACAGCTTTTGTCATGCAAGCATCATTTCCCATTCCAATGCCGGCAAGCATGATACGAAGCTTGTTATATTTACTGTCAATATATTCACAGACAGCTTCAAATGACATTCCATCATCCTGCACGCTTTGCCCCACAATATAGACCGGAATATTTTTATTTTTTGCGGCAGCTATTTTCTCAATAAAGCCACCGGCCGCACCGCTTTTTTTGGTGACCAGACATCTGATGTCATACTGATCAATAAGCGCCTCATTAAGCTGTGTGCTAAACGGTCCCTGCAATGCCAGAATGTGCTTTCCTGTAATATCATTGTGCATGCATAAGCTTATGCTCTCAAGCCCCGGAAGCACGCGCACATACAATCTTTCCCTGATGTCTGAGGTTTTACAATACACTGACAGCTCCTTGCTTCCTGTTGTGAGCAGTATATTTCCGTCTGTATTGTTAAGTGCCTTTACACATGCTTCATTGTCCTCAAAATAGCGGATATTATCATAATCTGCTGATATATCAGTATCTCTTTTAAGACGCACATATTCGATATTTTCTGATATGCTGCTATCCGCCTGATTGTCTGTAACAGCATGTGCCTCGTTAAACGCATAAACTGCCTGCTTTATATTTTCGGTAACAATGGCTGCATACGGATGGGTGGCATCCACTATTAGCTTACATTTTTGTTCCGCAAAGAAGCTTCTCATGCCTTCGCTGTCCATACGCCCCATATGAACATGCGCGAACGGATTTTCCTGCAGCACGATTTCACCGTATTCTGTTGCCACGCAAACCGTATGCTCTATGCCTCTTTCACACAGATGCTCTGATAGCTTACGTCCCTCTGTTGTTCCTGCAAAAATCAGTATTTTACTCAATCTGATATCCTCTCCTTGTGACAAGCTTTCCGTCAATTATTTGTGTACCCTCATTGCCGATAAATACTGTCGTAAACATGTTAACCTGTGCACTGCGGAGCTCACCGAGAGTACAGACCGTATAGCTTGTTCCCTCACGTCCGATATTTTCGACATAGCCGCATGCTCTATCCGGCTCTATCGCACGAAGCAGAATATCACAAGCTCTCATCAGATAGTCCTTTCTCTTGTGACTTGACGGATTGTACAGTGCTATGACAAAATCACCCTCTGCAGCAGCCACAAGACGCTTTTCAATCTTATCCCACGGCGTGAGCAGGTCACTTAAACTGATGGTACAAAAATCATGGTTTAATGGTGCTCCAAGCACTGCCGCACCACTGTTTGCCGCTGTAATGCCGGGTATTACCGAAAGCTCTACGTTATCGTATTCCTGCCCAATCTCATACATAAGAGAGGCCAGTCCGTATATTCCGGCATCGCCACTACATACAAGGGAGACTGTTTTGCCCTCAAGTGCCTTTTTAAAGCACAGATGACATCTTTCTTTTTCCTGACGCATTGGAGTGGTCAAAAGCTCTTTTGTCTGGAATTTTTCTCCAAGCAGCTTTATATATACGGTGTATCCCACTATGACATCACTCGCTTCCAGGGCGTCAATCGCCTGCTTTGTCATCATGCTTTCAAAGCCCGGCCCCATACCTACTATGTAAATTTTATTCATATTAATCTCCATCTCTACTAATTTTATATAACCATGCAGCTATTTGCAATTTTTTAATGATATGAGGTTCAAAAGGTATTTTGTCCCTCATTTATGATTAATCAGGATACCTTGCCGCCGCAACCGTTACCCTGTCATATTTATGTTTTTTATAAATAAGTTCTCCTGCTTTATTGCATTCCCTGCTGCCTGCAAGCACTGCTGCACGCTCGCACACGTTGTCCACTCCAACATGCTCCCTGACAAACTGCGAGGCACTGAATTCTCCCTGCACCGCCATGAGCTCATCCGCGGTATAAGTGACAAATTCTATCCTGTTTCTTTCGCAAAATTCCTTTATTCCCGGTTCATCTTTTTTCACATCTATTGATGCAATCATGTCTATATCCGAAATATCTATTTGCAGCTTTAAAAGACTTTGTCTGATTGCCCTGTCAATATTTTCAAACGCTGTATCCCTTCTGCACCCAATACCAAGTACAAATTGTGTGGGTTTTAAGTAAATACTGCCATTTTTAGGGTCCTTTGCTTTTTCGCATGATACTACAATATCAGCTCCGTAAGCAGGTGGGAAGTCCACTGTTTTTATTGCATCAGCACTCATATCAGCTTCATCGAAAAATGCCTTTATAAGCTGCCTATGCTTAGCCGGGATGTGCTCCCAGTCGACCGACATAGTAACCACTTCCCCCGCCAATACCTTTGATGATACTCCGGCGATGCCATCTTTATTGACTATTGCAAGCCTGCATTTCTTTGCAAAAACATCAACTGCAAATTTATTATTGATATCAGTAGCGGTTGTTATAACAGGTGTGGCATTCATCATTGCTGCTAATAATACAGTAAGCTCATTGGCACCTCCCACATGCCCTGAAAGAATCGGAATAACAAACTTCCCCAGCTCATCTATCACAATAACAGGACTGTCTTTAAGCTTGTTATTAACAGAAGAAGCTATAGCCCTCACTGCAATACCACATGCCCCGATAAAAATCATAGCCTTTTTTTCACTCATCTGTGCAGCTGTCCAGTCTGATATATTTTGTGATATGTAGCCGGTATTTCTATAATTTTCATCGGTGGAATTTTTAATATTCTCATCCGATAATCTCGAGCATTTGGTAAAAACCTCCACCTCATATGCACTTTTTTTTAGCTTATGAGCTATGTCACATGACAGCCCATAGCCCTTTATTGTGAAGCTTACAATGCAAATTTTCATATTTTCAGTTCCCATATATTTCCCATATTTATATATTCACGCCCTTTTTCAATCGTTATCCTTTGACTCTACTGAAGCCTTGCGATACTCTGTCGAAAAATCCGGTGCGTAAAGTCTTGATTTCTCGTAATGCCGGTGAGCTATGACATCCCCCACAAGCACAATCGCTGTCTTTGTGATATTGTGCTTCCTCGCTGTCTGCTCCAGTGTAGCGACAGTGCACACGTATGCCTCCTCCTGTGGCCAGGTTGCCTTGTATACAATTGCAGCAGGTGTATCTGCCGCGTATCCTCCCTCAATAAGACTTTCCGTAAGCTTTTCTAAAAGCCCGGTGCTTAAGTAAATCGCCATGGAAGCGTGGTGTGCGGCAAAGCTTGCTATGCTCTCCTTAGGCGGCACCTTCGTGCGCCCCTCCATGCGTGTGATGATGAGCGACTGGGAAATACCGGGGAGCGTATACTCAATGTTGAGCGATGCAGCAGCGCCAAAGCACGCGCTCACGCCCGGACAGCTCTCATATGGTATTAAAAGAGTATCAAGCTCATCCATCTGCTCGCGCACTGCGCCGTATATGCTTGGCTCTCCCGTGTGCAGGCGCACAGTAATTTTTCCGTCTGCCTCAGCAGCTTTCATGACTGCGATGACCTCATCCAGTGTCATTTTTGCACTGTTATATATTTCACAACTCTCCCTTGCATAGTCCAAAAGCTCTGGATTAACAAGCGCGCCCGCATAAATTATCACATCTGCCTTTTGTAAAAGACGCATTCCGCGTACTGTTATTAAATCTGCTGCGCCTGTTCCTGCGCCAACAAAGTAAACCATTTTTCTGCCTTTCTGCTTTTTGCAAGCTCACCAAATTCGTTTGAATACATGATACAGTCTATCTCAAGTCTGCCCCTTGCTCTCTTATCCAGATAAAAGCATATGCGCTCCATCGCATAATCCATCACCACATAAAGCCTGCCGCTTTCCTTAAGTGCCGCCAGGGCCTCCTCTGTCGTAAGGCTGTCCATAATGCGCTTTATGTATTCGGGCGCTACACCGCACCTGAACGCAAATGCCGTCAAAAGCTCTATCCTGCAGTCTGCCTCCCTCGAATGAGTGTTCATGATGCCTCCTGCTACCTTTATAAGCTTTCCTATATGCCCTGTCAAAAGCATCCTCTTAAAGCCCATATCGGCTGCCATATCAATTGTTTCACCGATAAAGTTGGAGCATTTGACACTCCTGTCCAGATCATAGCCATAGCTTTCCTTCATAAAGTCAAGACCGTAATTTCCCGGCGCAACCGCCACATAATCATACCCAAACGAATATCTCTGCCTAAGCTCCACCCTTATCGTATCAATAAGAGCCTGTGAACTCATGGGCTCAACAATACCGCTTGTGCCGAGAATTGATATACCACCAACTATCCCAAGCCTTGGATTAAAGGTCCTTTCTGCAAGCTCCTTTCCCTTTGGAACCGAGATTATGATGTCAAGTGTCCCCTTAAAATCCAAAAGCTCACAGACCTCCCTTACCTCTTTTTCTATCATCTCACGCGGCACATGATTGATAGCCGCGTTTCCGACAGGCTGGTCTAATCCGGGTTTGGTGACTCTTCCCACTCCGTCACCACCGTCTATATTTATGATAACCAAATCCTGCTTTTTTTTGCACAAAGCAGATGTATCGGAATGCAAAATCCGTACAGAAGCATATATATAAGCTCCGGTGGTCACATCCGGGTCATCCCCTCCATCCTTTATCACTGCGCAGCTTACCTCATTTTCACTTCTTTTTATGTCGGTGATATCAGCCGTGTAAGCTATTCCCTTAGGTGTCTGAATCGTTATTTTGTTTTTAGCCTTTCCGGTTAAAAGCATATATGCTGCCGCCTTTGATGCCGCCGCAGCACAGCTTCCTGTGGTAAATCCGTATCTCATAATCACTAAATTTCCTCATGCATCAGCCTCTATCAACCAGACTGTAAATCAGCGCATTGCATATGGCAGCTGCAATATTGCTTCCACCCTTTCGTCCGACATTTACTATGTATGGCACTCCGGTCTCCATAATAAGCTCCTTGGCTGCCTCCACATTGACAAAGCCCACCGGCACACCGATTACAAATGCAGGCTTATATATTCCTTTTTCTATCATATCGTACAGCTCTATAAGCGCTGTCGGTGCATTTCCTATCGCAAAAATCACAGGCTTATCTATCCTTGATGCAAACTCCATGCTTACTGCCGCGCGCGTTGTCTTTTTCTCCTTTGCAATAAGAGCGACCTCATCATCAGCCATAAAGCAGTGCGCCTGTCCGCCGAATTTTGCCAGGTATTTTTTATTTATGCCTGAAAGAGCCATGTTGGTATCGGTCACTATATCAGCGCCCTCTGATATCAGCCTTTTTGCGATAGCAACGGCGTCCTTAGAGTATTTAAGCGTCTGTATATAATCAAAATCAGCACTCGTGTGTATGACTCTTTTTGTTATCATCTCCTGATCAGCAGGCAGCGTAATCTGCATTTCAGACAGCTCATGTGAAATTATCTCAAAGCTTCTCTTTTCAATCTCCATCGGCTCTAACTGTTTAATTTTTTTCAATACACTCACCTATCACTTTCAATAATCTTACATTTTCATCATAAGTCTTTACTGCCACACGAAAATACCCTTGTGAAAGCCCCACATAGTTGGAGCAGTCCCGTATCAGTATTCCCTTATTAAGCAGTATATCATATAATGGAAGCTTGCTGTAAAACAGTATGAAATCAGCATCACTTTTATATACCTTAAAGCCAAGCTTTTTTAGTCCATCTGACAGCAGCCTTCTTTGTCTGCTCACATACGATGCCGTTTCTTTAATATACTCTGATTCCCTAATGCATGCCTCTCCTGCCATCTGTGCCAGGACAGACACGTTCCACTCCGGCAGATTCCTTTGAACCTTTTGTCTTACTGCCTCATTTTTACTGAGCATATATCCAAGCCTTACTCCCGGAATAGCAAAAAGCTTGGTAAAGGCTCTTACAACAATCAGATTGTCATAGTCACATAAAAGTGGTAAAACAGAATAATTTTTTTCACAAAAGTCCATGAAGCATTCATCTGCCACCACATAAATATGCTTTTCTTTGCAATGCCCTATTATTTGCTTCATGAAAGTGCTGTCTGCAAGATACCCTGTCGGATTGTTTGGATTTGCGATAAAAAATATATCTGTATCATCTGTAAGCATATCCATTAAAGCATCCAGCCGTGCAGCAGGAGAAAAATCACTCTGCTCATCCAGCAGGAAATATCCGATATCACAGCCGACTGCACGAAGCACATGCTCATAGCCGAAAAAGCCCGGGGCCAGAAGCACTGCTTTTTGGGGCTTTAAGGCATGAGCTATCGCCATAAAAAGCTCTGAGGCTCCGTTTCCGAGAATTACATCCTCGCTTTGTATGCTGCAGCCTTGCTGTGTGAAATACTCTGATATCGCTTTTTTAAGGCCACTGCATGCCATGTCGGGATATCTGTCTGCATACGAAAGTGCATCACTCATAGCCTCTTTAACAGAATGCGGTATGCCAAGAGGATTAATATTTACCGAAAAATCCATATTTACTTTATTGTTGTATATGTCACCGCCATGGATGCTTTTCATTCAAGTCCTCCATCAATTCTTCCATATTCAAAGCAATATTAAAACAAGACTCATAACCGCCACAGATAAAAGCTCACACAAAAACGCAGTAATATACATCAGCCTGTTTGCACGCTTTATATCCTCGTACTCTATCTCACGCAGACCGTCTCCTATGTATTTTTTCTTCACAAGCTTCCCGAAATACACTGCATCACCCGCAAGCTGCACCCTTAAAGCTCCCGCACATACGGACTCTGTCTGGGCTGAGTTGGGGCTTGCGTGATTGAAACGATCTCTTTTAAAGATGCGGTATGCATTTTTGCCATCAAACTGCCTGCCACCGATAAATGCCGCAGCAATCATCAGATATGCACTGATTCTTGCCGGTATGAAATTGACCACATCATCAAGCCTTGCAGCAAATCTGCCAAAATACATATATTTATCATTTTTGTAGCCAAGCATCGAATCCATCGTATTCACAGCCTTGTATACAAAGCCAAGCACCGGTCCTCCGATTGCAGTGTAAAGCATAGGTGCAATCACTCCGTCAGATGTATTTTCAGCTATCGTCTCAACTGCCGCCCTTGTGACACCTGCTGCATCAAGCACAGATGTATCTCTGCCAACAATCATGGAAACAGCCCTTCTTCCTGCATCAACTCCATCTGTCTTTAGCGCATCGTACACCCTCATGCTCTCCACCCGAAGACACTTTGTGGCAAGAATCTGCCACGTCATGACAGCCTCTGCTATTACCCCGGCATATAAATTTATACTGTATGCTGCCACAATAATAATTACCGACATTGCAAAAGTTGCAAAAATTACAGTAAAAGCAAGAAGCATGCCTCTTTTATATTTTATTAAATTTAATTTTTTTTCAGAGATATTATATCCGGCATCACAATTAAGCCTCTTATCGAGAAAAGAAATGAGTGAGCCGATAAGCCTGACCGGATGCGGTATAAAATGCGGATCTCCTATTAATAAATCAAGCACAAAGCCTGCTATAAATGCAAAAATATGATAACACATATGTTAGTCCTTCTTAAATAAATCATAGCGATATGGGCACTATTTCATTAAACACAATCTCATTGCCCTCAACCGCCACCTCACACGAGTAGCCACAGCCGTTTTTCACCTGGTAATCATAGTAATCCATATCACAGTAATGACTCATTATCGCCATGATAGTCCCTCCATGCACAAAAAATACTATTTGTATCTCTTTATCAGGCGTAGCCCTCTTAAGCTCTAATGCCTGTGTGAGTACCCTCTCAAAGCCACATATACTTCTTTTGCAAAACTCTTTTCTGCTCTCTCCGTTTGGAAAGGCAAGTGTTCCACCACTGTCAATCCACGCCTGATATGAGTCCCTGAAACGGATATCTGTGCTAAGCTCCTTATAGCTTTTTAGCTCCCATTCACCGAAATCCATCTCTGCAAACTCTTTTACGGTATGAATTTTATGGTGCTGTGCGACCGGCAAAATAATCTCTGCCGTCTGTTTGCAGCGCCTCATTGGGCTGGTAATAATTATCTGCTCCTTTAAGCGATTTTCCTCCAAAGCCTTGTATACACCATTATTTAGCGCATTTTTAAGCTCAAAAACTCCGGCTTCATCGAGTGGCTCATCTGTCCTGCCCAGATATCGGTGCTCTCTGTTTGAGACAGTGCAGCCGTGTCTTATAAAAATACAGTTTATTTTATTTTCTGACTGATTCCACATATTACGCGAACCACCTCGTCTGCTTTTTTTGCAAGCAGTATCTCTGCTCTGCCTGTCTGCTCCCTGTACTCTCTCTCAAACGCATCAAGAGGCACTATGCCGTTTCCAATCTCATCAGCAATGACTATTGTATCCTTATTTTCCTCTGCAAATTGCATAAATTTCAAAATATATTCCTGCAGTGGAAGATTTTTCTCAAGCACAGCCCTGATAAAATAATGGAATTTATCTATTATGAATACACACTCATCATCGACGGCAAAATCCCATGGCCATTCCATGTTTGATGCCTTATCATTGCAGGCATTATCTTTTAAAAAAAAGCAGTCGTACACATCATATTTTTCTGATTCTTCTATCATATTTTCAAGCACATAATCAAGCTTTCCCTGTGCCACTCCGCCTATCACAAGCTTCATATTTTCTCCAATTCCAAAGTTTAAAATTCATAGTACAACTTTTATCAAAATTCTTATCCGTACCATTCCTATATTCAAAACAAATATACTAAATAATAAAAGAGACACCACCCAAAGCCACTGCCATGGCGCACTCACATATACACACAAAATACCCTGCCGTATCGCCTGTGATGCCGCCAAGCTCCTTTTTTGTTTTCACATAATAATACCAAAAGCTAAGTGCTGCCGCAATGATCATAGCCACCGCATAAGGCAGTGACACAATGAGTAAAACAGCCATACACAGTGCAAGCTGGATGTATAGTGCTGCCCTCACGATTGTTCTGTGTGCAGTGTCTGCAAACATAAATAACAGTCCATCGCTTTTTGCCGATTTAAATGACACAACAGCTATTCCGCTTAAGCATCTTGTTATAAAAAAGCCTGCACAAAAAACAATAAATGCTTTATCATTCATTATCTGAGAAAACGCTCCCATGAATAATAATCCGTATGCTGCAAGCATTATAACGGCAAACGCCCCTATATGTGAATCCTTAAGTATTGTAAGCTTTTCCTCCCGTGGCTTGTATGAATGAAACGCATCCATTGTATCCATAAAACCATCTATGTGAAAGCCTCCCGTAACCGCTATCGGAATCAGCGCACCTACGCATACATAGCATATATCCGTCACTCCAAAATGAGAGTATATATATCTCCAAAGCATAAGAAGCAGTCCAATCACAGCTCCTATCCACGGAAAGAATACCAGCATGTACTTCATGTCATCATCATTCCATTTAAATTGTGGCATAGGTATCTTTGAATACATGGAAAAAGATACTATGCACGACCTTATTAACTTCATAATACACTTAACCTCCACACTGCTTCACTTAACCGTCACAGAAATGCCTGCAACCACCTCAACGACACGCTCTGCCATCGCAGAAAGCCCTCTGTTTACAATACCCATTGCCTTTATGTAATTCATCGTTGATTCATCATAGCTGACTCCGTCTTCAAATACATTGTTTGTCACAATAACAAGCTCTGCAACATTTTCACTTAAGATACTTACCTCTTTTAACACCTTTTTACTCACACGGCGTATTTGGGTATTCTCATAATCTTTCATATTTTCAGTATCATCCAAAGCCTCTTTTTCAGCTTCGGTAGCTTGTATACCGGAAGCATCTGCAGGTGGAAACATCTCATTTGCCACAAGGTTTGACATACACTCAAGCAGTGCTGACCGCCCGGTTTTCAAACAGTTTTCTGATTGCAGCTTAGAAACCGCATTTTGGATATCCCGAGGCTGTTCTATGGTAATAAAGCCTTTTCCGGCACGAAGTCTTCTGTGCCTGTCTATCTTCCGCTGTCCCTCATCATCAAATACCTGCATGGTGGCAATATAATATTTTTCTTTGTATCTCTTTTCATTTGACGCGTGACAAATATACTTTTCTGCATATGCCGATTTACCGCTGCCGCTGCCGCCTGTTATAAGTGTAATCATCTATACGTACCTCTCATACTGTGATACCGAGATATCGTCGAAGGTTGTCCGTCCTTTGTATACGCTAAGTGCCATATCCAAAAGCGCAAACATCATCACGGCACCAGTCCCCTCTCCAAGCGCAAGGGATGCTCTTATGACGGGCTTTACGGAAAGTGCCTCACACAAAAGCGCCACGGCAGGCTCCCTGCCCTCATGTGATGGAATGATAAAATCAGCAGCTCCGGAAAGAAGCCTTTCTGCTGCCAATGCAGAAACCATGCTTATCACTCCGTCAAGCACAACAGGAATATGGTATAATGCACCGCCTATACATACTCCGACAAGTCCTGCAATATCAAGCCCTCCGACTGTCATAAGTATCTCAAAAGTATCCTTATTATATAAATCATACTTTTCTATAGCGTCCTCAATTACACGGATTTTTTTCTCAAGCCCGCTGTCATTCAGTCCCGCTCCTCTTCCTGTCACTGTGGCCACATCGCATCTTAACATGGCGGCTGCCATTGCCGCACTTGTGGTGGTGTTTCCTATACCCATCTCACCGGTTGCAATAATTCTGTAGCCATCTGCCTTACACCCACGCACTATTTCTATACCTGCTGCAATCGCTTCAAGTGTCTCAGCCCTTGTCATGGCAGGCTCTTTTGCAAAGTTTCTCGTGCCCATGCGCACCTTTCTTTGAAGCAGCCCTTTAACACTCTCGTCACTGTTTATTCCTATATCCACAGGAATTGTATCAGCCCCTGCAGTCATTGCCATGCGTCCGACAGATGAAGCCTTCCTTGCCATGGATTTTGCAACTGCAAGTGTCACATCTTGTCCGGACTGGCTGATGCCCTCAGCAACCACACCATTATCCGCACACATCATTATGACCGCCTTTTTTGAAATATCTATATTTTCATCTCCCAAAACAGCGCCGATCTTGGCCGTTAATAGCTCAAAATCACCCATGCCGTCGAGCGGCTTTGCCACCGAATCCCAGTTTGACCGGATATTTTTGTACATTTTTACATCAGGTGGCGTTATTTTTAATTTTTTTAATTCTTCAACTGTAAAATGGTCAGAAATAATATTATTTTCAATCATATCTTGCCTCACGAAGCATGCCGTACACTGCATCCATATCCAAATACTCCCTCAGTGTATCCGCAAGCCTGTCATACTGTTTTTCTTTGAAGCTCTTATAGCTTACAATAGCGCTGTCATTCACATCAATGCCCTTTTTATCGGCAATATAATCCACTATCACTCTGGCTGCCTCTGCAGTATCAAAAATGCCGTGGATATACGAGCCATACACATTTCTGCCATCAGATATGACATTATTTAACTCATTTTTCCTGTCAGCACAAGCCACCTGCGCAACTGAAGCTGTGCTATATGCGCTCTTACCCATATGTATCTCATAGCCCAGAAAGTGACAGCCTGAAAGCCTGCTCAATACACCATCTACATGTGCTATTTCACCGCTCGTCTGAAGCCGCGTCTTGCTGTCTTTTAGAACAGTATCTATAGGAAGAAGCTCCATGCCGCGCATATATCCCCCCTCCTCGACACCGTCGGGGTCGGCTATTGAAGCCCCAAGCATCTGATAGCCTCCGCATATTCCAAAAACCGGAATCTCACAGGAGAGCTTTTTGACAGCGGCCTCAAGTCCGTTTTGTCTCATCCACAAAAGATCCCCCATCGTATTCTTGCTTCCCGGCAAAAAAACTATATCCGGATGACGCAGCTCATTTACTGTTGACACATACCGCACTGTTACCTCGGACATCTGCTCAAAGATATTGAAATCCGTGAAATTTGATATTCTCGGATATCTGATGACCGCTATATCAATAAGCCCATCTGTCTTTTTATCAAAGCGCTCTGTCAGGCTGTCCTCATCCTCAAGCTGTACATCCATATATGGCACCACTCCGGTGACAGGCACCCCGCCTCTCTCCTCAAGCATCTGTATCCCCGGGTCAAGGATCGTCTTGTCTCCACGAAATTTATTGATAATAAGCCCGCAGACACGATTCTTTTCCTCATCGGTTAAAAGCATAAGTGTGCCAAGCAGCTGCGCAAAAACGCCACCTCTGTCGATATCACCCACGAGCAGTACCGGTGCATCAACCATATGCGCAAGCCCCATGTTTACAATATCATTTTCCTTCAGATTAATCTCCGCCGGGCTTCCCGCACCCTCAATCACTATGATATCAGCATACTCCTCAAGCTTTTTAAACGCCTTTTTTATATCCGGTATGAGAGTTTTCTTGTATGCAAAATACTCTCTCGCCGGCATGTTCTTAAGCACCCTTCCGTTTACAATCACCTGTGAGCCTGTATTATTTGTGGGCTTTAAAAGAATAGGATTCATGCAGACCATAGGCTTAATGCCTGCTGCCTCAGCCTGCATCACCTGGGCCCGTCCCATCTCAAGTCCTTCGTCTGTTATATAAGAGTTGAGCGCCATGTTCTGTGATTTAAACGGTGCCACCCTGTATCCGTCCTGTCTGAAAATACGGCACAAGCCCGCGACAAGAAAGCTCTTGCCTGAATTGGACATTGTACCCTGTACCATAATTACCTTTGCCATATCTATACCTGCTGTCTGAATTTATGTGGTAGTCTGTTGCTTTATCATAAAAATTAAACTGTAATGTGAACAGTAACTTCACTAAAGCTGTGCCAATTGTTCCTCAAGAAAAGGAATTTTTATAATTTTTCCTGTAGAGACTGCATACTCATAAAGTCTGCTGTTAAACTGCTCATACGTGCCAAACTCTGTTCTGTCACATATAACGCCCTCGCATGCATCAATAAGCTCCTTTGCCCTTTCAATAAGGGCATCGTCTACAGGCTCAAAGCTTCTTGCGCTGACAATCTCAGCAGAAAGCGCCTTTGCCGCAGGATAATCCAGATCATTTTCATAGATGATTCCTGTCGCAAACGGGATACCCTTTCGCTGTAAGCTCCTGAAGCTTTTTCTGCCCAAGCCCCCTCCTGCTATGACAAATACCCTCGCCATTCCATCCGGTTTTTCCAGCTCTAAATCCTCTCCTGTTTCGTCAAAGCTTCCTGCCGTAATTCCAAAAAGCCCTGAAACATATTGGTCAGTAAATACCTCCTCGGGAGTTCCGTATCTGTCCACATATCTGCCATCTATACACAAAATATGGTCTGACACACGCTTTGCCATATCAAGCTCATGGAGCGACATGATAACCGTAAGATTCTTCTGTCTTTTAAGCCTTTGGAGTATTGATAAAAACTCAAGCTTATACTTTATATCTAGATACGAGGTAGGCTCGTCTAACACTATAATCTCCGGCTGTTGACATATAGCCCGTGACAGCATAACCCGCTGTCTTTGTCCATCGCTTATCTTTGTAAAATCCTTATCTTTTATCTGTGATACATTGACCAGCTCCATCGCCTCATCCACAGCCTTTTTGTCCTCATCCGAAAGTACTCCGAACCGGCCTGTGTATGGATATCTGCCTGTCGCAACCACATCATAGCAGGTCATAAGCTCCGTCTTTAGCTTATCGGTAAACACAACAGCCATTTTCTTTGCAAATTCATTGCCATTCATCGTCACTACATCACTTTTATCAAGATATATCGTACCGCTCACAAGCGAAAGCTGTCTTGCAATACTTTTTAAAATAGTCGATTTACCGGCACCGTTTGGCCCGATTAATGAGAGAATCTCTCCCCTTTTCAGGGAAAAATCAATATTTTCAATAAGCGGCCTGTTATCATATCCAACGGCCATCTTTTGTGCAGTAAAATAATATTCCATCAGACATTTTTCTCCTTGCTGCGTCTTATCATGATAAACAGCACTACCGGTGCACCAAATACTGCCGTAACCGTGCTGATACTAAGCTCCGTAGGCGCAAACATCATCCTTGCAAGCAAATCACAAAACAGGCAGAACACCGCTCCACCAAGGAAGCAGGCCGGTATCATATATATAGGCTTTGTGCTCTTTAGCATGCTTTTTACTATGTGTGGTGCAGCTATTCCGACAAACGATATCGGTCCCGCAAACGCCACTATACATGCGGAAAGCAGGCTTGAAAGCAATACCAGAAGCACCCGGATACGCTTTATGTTTACACCCAGATTTACGGCATATGACTCTCCGAGCTGATATGCCATAAGTGGCTTTGACATGAGAAAAACAAAAATAAATGTGATTCCCACCACAATGCTCATCACCCCAACGCTGTCCCAGGTCATTCCCGAAAAGCTTCCCCTTGACCAGTTATGCAGGTTTACTATGTCGGAATCATCTGCAAATGTCACCACAAACTCAGTCACCGCAGAGCATATGTAGCCAATCATGACACCGCTCACCACAAGCATTGACATGCTGCTTACCTTTCTTGAAATGATAAGCACAAAACCCATTGAAAGCATTGCCCCCAAAAACGCTGCTGCAATCATGGCCAGTGAGCTCACACGTATGGCATTTCCAAGTAAAAATACCATAACAAGTGCCACGACCATCTTGGCTCCCGATGATATACCGAGCACAAAAGGTCCCGCGATTGGATTATGAAAAAACGTCTGCAAAAGATAGCCTGCAAGCGCTAACGCCCCGCCCAGTATCATCGCTGCAATAGCTCTTGGCATGCGGATATCCCACACAATACGTCCTACCCTGTCTGAGTGGTCATAAAGTGTTGCAAATGCAGCCTTAAATGATATGTGTACAGTTCCTATACACACATTCATGATAAGCAATATAATAATTAAGATTATAAGAATAATAAATGTTGTAAAACACCTTATTTTTCTGGTTTTTTCCATGTTGTAGCTCCGCTTTTTATCTTTTTGTGCTATTGATTTTCCTGTTGAGTTTAAACAGATATTTCATGCCGCTGTCGGGTGCACCTGTAATCATTGAATGCATATCATCAATCATATATCCGATGGACATAGACTGCTGATACATATCGTTCGTGGTGCAAAATACATTGCCACCTTTGACAGCCCTAAAATCAGCAAGCACCGGGCACTTGTCCAAAAGCTCATTCAGATTCTTCACACCGCCGTCTATCGCACTGTTATATATCAGATAGTCAGCATCTATTGCTCCATTGTAGAAATCCTCTAGCTGCATATTCATGGTTGACCTGCCTGTATCGTCGTCATTTGACGCATCAAAAATATATTTTCCGCCGGCAAGCGAAATCATCTTTGGCACATAATCTGTGCTTTTGCGCACCTGAACCTGTCCATTGGATGTGATATAAAAAAATGCAACTGTCGGTCTGCTGTCAGCATTTGCAGCAGTATCGGTACCATCTGTCTTTGCGATGCGATTTACAATATCCACCTGCTCATTAAAGAGCTCATCGGCCTTTTCATCCCGGTCTGTGAGTGCTCCGAAAAACTTCACCCACTCCACTCTGCCGAGCGGCTCCTCCTCATAGCTTGAGTACTCGATTATTGAAGGGATATCAAAGCTTTTAAGCTTTTCCGTTACCTGCGGCGAATGGGTAATCATAGTATTTTCTATGGCAAGAGAACAGTTTTCTGACACCAAAAGCTCATAATCGGGCTTTGAATATTTGCCGGCATAAAGCATTCTGCCACTTTCAAGAGCCTTTCTTGCACTGTCAATGTACCAGCCATCACTGTCAAGCCCCGAAAATTTAATAGTGTCCACTGCATCAAGCTTGTCAAACATATCCATCACACCTGATGCGACCAGATACAAATCACTTACAGGCTCCCTCAATACAATGATATCCTTGTCAATATTCTTTGGAGTCTTTCTGCCATTTGGCACGGTAAGTATTTTGGTACCGTCCTTTGTCGTAAGTATCTTGTATCCACCCTCATAATAGTCAACAGAAAAATTCTTTGCATATAAAAGCTTCATACTGCTCTTATATATAAGACCGTTTTGTGCCTCTGCATAAGCCTTCGATTCGGTATTCCCTGAATCGGAAGAAGGACTGTCGCAGCCTGACAGCCAGAACAGTCCTATAATTGATATCAATATATATATAATTATCTTTTTTCTTCCATGCATAGCTTAATTATTCTCCATCCTCACCAAGCACCTCTGTAGCAGAATCTGAATGGAAGGTAAGTGTGTACTCAACCTCGTGCGGCTTGCTCATAGCAACTGTATCTCCGATAACCTGCATAGGTGTATCAAGCTTAACCGGAATTTCAAATACAGAATTGCCGTCTGTATTTACAGGCATATATTTCTGTCCGTCAACTATCATATAATCATAGTTTGGACTGCTCCACTGCACTGTTGCAGTAGCGGCTCCACCGCTTATAGTCACCTCAGCCGGTGATGCAATGCTCGCCTTACCGCTTCCGCCCTCGAAATCAAGATTGATATTGTATGTTCCGTCAGGAAGCTCTTTTCCTGCACTTTCAGATACGCTTGCATCTGCGTCCGCAGGTGTGGCATTTGAAACCTTTACCTTGTGGTCATACCATTTGCCCTTTGTACCGATAAGTGCAAGGTCAAATTCCTCATCCAAAACAGGAACCGGTATATCAAACGCATTGACCTCCTCAGTTGTGCCATCGCCATAATCGACAGTCTCGACAGTTGGCTCCAAAAGATGGGCCTTGTCCTTTGAGGCATCCTTTGCTGTTCCCAAAAAGAGATTTACAATGTGTGTGGATGTAAGAGCAACATGTATTGTTGCCTTGCCATCCTTCACGGTGAGTGTACCTTTGTTGTCATATGCATCATTCACATGAAACATTGAGCTGTCTGTAGTAAACTCTGCTGTATATGTACCATCTGAAAGTGCTATCTTTTCTGTTTTTTCAGCCTTTTTTGTGCTCTCTGTCGCGTTCTGCACTGCTTTTTTGCTTTCTGTTTCAGCTTTTGCATTCTTATTACCGCAGGCTGCCAAGCTCATGGCACAAACCAGTGTCATTGCAACGATATAAGTAAACTTGTTTCTGAATAATTTTCTCATGTCTGATATACTGCTCCTGTTATTTTATAGCTTCCCCACTATACATTTAAGTAACTGCTACTTGCTCATAGCAGCCGCTGTATGCTCAACATAAAGCTTCTGGATACCCTCAATCTCACCAAGTCCGTTAATCTGTGTATCGATTTTATCAAACTTTCCTGATGCCTTAAACTGTGAAAGCCATGAATCATCATCACTTCCTGCCATATCATTGTTGGCATGGTCTCCTGCAACAACCATAAGCGGACGAAGAATGACGTTCTTGTAACCAGCGGCTGACACCTTCTCAATGACAGACTCACATGATGTATCCTCCGGCTCACCCTCTACAGTTCCGATAAATACGTTCTCATAACCCAAAGCTGTCATCTGGCTCTGCATCTGGCTGTATGAAATCTTTGCTGTATGGCTTGTTCCATGTCCCATAAATACAAATGCTGTGCCCTCTTCCTTTGCAGCATCAAGGCTGTCATAGCCTGCCTTTTCCACTGCTTCCTCTGTAAGAATTTCTGCAACGGCCTTTTTATCCTCATTTACAACTGTTGCATCACTTCCAACCTCACCGAGGAGTGGCTCTGCAATCTTTACAGACTCAAATTTATCCTTATACTTCTCTACAGCCTCTGAAAGCTCATCATACTCTGCGCCATGCATCAGGTGTGTAGGCTGTACCACAAGATTCTTTACACCATTTTTGACTGCACGCTCAAGTGCCTGATCCATATTGTCAATCTTCTCGTCATCTCTTGCCTGTACATGATTGATGATAATCTGTGCTGTGAAGGCTCTTCTGACTGACCAGTCAGGATTTGCAGCTGCTATTGCATCCTCCACACCCTTGATATCAGCCACACGGCTGTCGTTGAAGGATGTACCAAAGCTTACTACAAGAATCTCGTTCTCGCCGATATCATCCTGGTTTCTCGGATCATCCTTTGAAGCATCGCCTGTATCTCTGCCGAAATAGTCAGGATCAGCATTTTCTCCCTCTACAAGCTCCTTCTGTGCGTCTGTGAGCTTGTCCCAGGCCTCCTTAGCCTCCTTGCACTGCTTGTCTGTATCATCTGTTCTCTCCTGCACGTAGATTGCATCGATTAAATCTGCCACATGCATTGCTGCCTCCTGATCCGCGTTTGCGCTTGTCTCACTCTCTGAAGTCTTAGATGCCTGTGTATCATTCTTTGCATCATCTGCCTTGCTGCCACAGCCGGTCACTGCTGTCATAGCCATAACTGCTGCCATCAGTACTACTACTAATTTCTTTTTCATGTTTTCTCCTTTTCATTCTCCTTGCAGCTATTAAGCTGCACATGTTTTAAATATGTAAGACGAAAACATTTAAAGCGTCAAAAATAAAAGCTCTTTGTACTATTATGTCAAAGAGCTATACATGTCAAAATCCTTCTAACCCAGACTATACGGCTATCATAACCTTGTCTGTAATTATAATTATTTCATCACGTACAGCCAGTTACTCGTGGCTTGAAACACTATTGTTTCCGTACAACACAAAGGCAGGTCTCCCGGCTTATATATCATTGCTTCGGCCGTCTTCCCGGTTGCCCAGTGACCTATCGGCCGTCACTCCTTAATTACGGTGACGAGTTCGTACAGGATTTGCACCTGTTTCCCTTTTCACCGGAGCCAGCTTCACATCGCCTGTCATAAATCAGATTCAAATGCTTGTCTGCTCCGACACCTTTATGCTACATATTCAGTTTCTTCGTGCGTTGCTTATGCAATCGCTTGGATTATTATATTACAACTTGTAACATTATTCAACAGATTTTTATCAGACGCTTTACAGTCACATTTACAAAAGCGGTGCAAAAAGCTGCAAAATACTCTGCAGCAGCCTGCCTGCAAATGAGATATCATTTGTGCTTTCCTCATACACCTCCTCTGAAACCGCAAACGTCTCTATCGCATCCTCTTTTATTTTTCCGATGCACTGAGTCCTGTACATGTATACAAAATCCTCAAAATTCCAGTACATGCTCCTGAAATCCAGATTGCATGTGCCAACTATCGCAGTATCATCATCTGCCACAATACACTTTGAATGTATAAAGCCGGGTGTGTACAGATATATCCTTACCCCCGCCTCGATAAGAGGTCTGAAATTGGCTTTTGTCTGCAGATAAATGAGCTTTTTATCGGGAATCTTAGGTACAACAATACGCACATCAATACCTGACCTGGCTGCCGATATCATAGCATGCGACAGCTCCGTTCCAAGTATCAGATACGGTGTAAAAATATAAACATATTTTTTAGCTCTTGAGATGATACTCACATAAAGATTCTCTCCTACATCATCATGCTCAAGTGGAGAATCGCAAAACGGCTGGACAAAACCGCTTTCCTCTGACTGGCTGAAGGTATTGTGTGGATTCAGATATTCATCATGCACAGCATTGTCCTTATTGATATAATTCCACATCTCAAGGAACATCGTTGTGAAACTGTTTACACACTCTCCCTCCACACGGATACCGGCATCCTTCCAGTAACCAAACCTGATTTTTTTGTTGATATACTCATCTGCTATATTGTAACCACCGGTATGCGCCACACGTCCGTCTATCACCAGTATCTTCCTATGATCCCTGTCATTCATAATTACTGAAAGCATGGGCTTATATGGATTGAAGCGTCTGGTCTGTATTCCGATGCTCTCCATCTCCTTTATAAAATATGGCGGAATGGCATTTATGCTGCCAAAATCATCATATATGATTCTCACCACAACTCCATGCTTTACCTTTTCTTTGAGTATATCAAGTATCTGATCAAGCATAACGCCACTGCCGATTATGAAATACTCCATAAAGATAAACTTTTCAGCTGACCTTAAATCTTTTAAAATGCTCTCAAAAGCCTCCTCACCTGATTTAAAGTACTCTGTGCAGTCCTCCGCATACAGTGGATATTTCTGATTTTGAGTGATAAGCCTGCTTTGTCTGTATGCATCCATATCTGTCTGTCTGAGAGTCTCATTTAGCAGCTCGTTCTCAGGCCGAAGCGGCGCATATGCTTCCACAATTCTTGCCATTCTTTTCTGTGTCTTCGACGTAAGCTCCGGTCTTCCGAAAAAGAAATAGCACGGAATACCAACGATTGGAACACTCAGTATCAAAAATATCCATGACATTTTTATATACATTTTCATCCGCCTGTTGACAATATAAAGCGAAAGCAATATAGCTGCCACATACATCAGATCCTGAAACACCCTGCTGGCAACAGAGGCCGTATAAAACAAAAAGAACCACCATATCATCTGTATGATTATTATTGTCGAAACTATAAAAAGCTTTGAAAGCAGTCTTTGTAATATTTTTCTCATTTAAGCCCTACCATGAAATTACAATTATACAACCTAATATTTCCTATATTATCTATAATAAATCTCTAATACATATTATAATATTCCCACCAATTTATCAACATTTATAATCCCCCACGAGCCTTTGTGACTATCCCCTGCCCTGTCACATGTATTATACAGGGCTAGCTTAACCGCCTCCGGTCTCATATTTGGATTTTTTTCCAATAGAAGTGCTATGGCACCTGACACAATCGGTGTAGCCATTGAAGTACCTGTTTTTCTTACATATGTGCCATCCCTCGTTCCAAGGCTTATGATATCATGCCCGGGAGCCAGAATCTCAGGCTTTACAATACAGCAATCGGTCGGACCTTTGCCGCTTCTTATATCATCAAAGCTTCCGACTGTTATTATTTTTCTTGAAATTCCCGGCACAGTTACAGAAAACGGTGCCGGGCCGTAGTTGCCCGCTGCTGCAACAACTACCACTCCCATATCCCACAATTCATCTATCAGCTTCAATATCTTAATACGCTCTGCTGTATCAGAACATGGCAGATATCCTACAGAGAAGTTGAGTATTTTTATATTAAGTCTGACGCAGTTTTCTTTTATATACTTAAGTGCACGAATTGAATCCGCTGTCTGCCCCATGCCAAGATAATCAAGCACCTTAAACACATATAGTCCTGCCCCCGGAGCCATGCCTATATCTGCAGCCGATAATATACCGCACACATGTGTACCATGCCCGTTATCGTCATAACATGTCTCCTTTCCACCCACAAAATCCATAAAGTGCTTTATACACCCATCAAGCTGTTTGTGTTTAAACACACCCGTATCAAGCACTGCTATATTGACATTTTTACCACTATATCCATTTTTATATACCAGATTTGCATTTATACTATATTTCGCATTTTTCATTATTATTTTATTTTTTAATTTAGTATATGATTCGTTTTCACAATATGACACAGACGCACCTGTTTTGCCTTACATCATATCACCTTACTATAATTTCATATATTAAAAGGACTGCACCTGCGTGCAGCCCTTTACCTGGATATTATTGTTATACTTTAACGTATATTAATTAATCCTCTTTTACATCCTTCATAGAGAAGCTGATTCTTCCCATCTTGTCCTTGCCAAGGCAAACAACCTTTACCTTGTCTCCAAGTGTGAGTACATCCTCTACTCTGTTGATTCTCTCTTTTGCAATCTTAGAAATGTGAACCATTCCCTCTTTGCCAGGAGCAAATTCGATGAAAGCACCGAACTCCTTGATGCTTACAACTGTTCCCTCAAGGATCTGTCCCTGCTCAAAATCAGTTGTGATAATCTTAATCATGTCGATTGCCTTTGCAATCATCTCTTTATCTGTTCCGCAAACTGAAACAGCGCCATCATCTGTGATATCGATCTTGACACCGGTTCTATCGATAATCTCATTGATTGTCTTACCCTTCTGTCCGACAACATCACCAATCTTTGATGGATCGATTGTAATCTGCTCAATCTTTGGAGCCCACTCATTTACTTCTTTTCTAGGCTCAGCGATTGCCTTACTCATGACCTCATCCATGATGTAGAGACGTGCCTCACGTGTTCTTGCGATTGCCTCCTCAACGATAGGTCTTGTAAGTCCGTGAATCTTGATATCCATCTGGATAGCTGTAATACCCTTATGTGTACCTGTTACCTTGAAATCCATATCTCCGAAGAAATCCTCAAGACCCTGGATATCTGTAAGTACAAGGAAATCATCATCTGTATCGCCTGTTACAAGTCCGCATGAGATTCCGGCAACCATAGCCTTAATCGGAACACCTGCAGCCATAAGTGACATACATGATGCACATGTTGAAGCCATTGATGTAGAGCCGTTTGACTCAAATGTCTCAGATACGGCACGGATAGTATATGGGAACTCCTCAATGCTTGGAAGTACAGGAACAAGTGCCTTCTCAGCAAGTGCTCCGTGTCCAATCTCACGACGTCCCGGTCCACGTGATACCTTTGTCTCTCCTACAGAGTATGCAGGGAAGTTATAGTGATGCATATATCTCTTTGTTGTGATATTTGCATCAAGTCCGTCGATTTTCTGAATCTCTGATAAAGGAGCAAGTGTTACAACATCACAAATCTGTGTCTGTCCACGGGTAAACATTGCAGAGCCGTGAACTCTAGGAATCAAATCAACCTCTGCTGCAAGTGGTCTGATCTGGTTGATTGCACGGCCGTCCGGACGCTTATGATCCTTTAAAATCATCTTTCTGACTGTCTTCTTCTGATACTGGTAAATAGCCTCACCAAGTACTGCAAGGTACTCCTCATTGTCAGCGAAGGCTTCCTCTAACTGCTCTGTGATAGCTCTTATATTTTCCTCACGCTTCTGCTTCTCATCTGTGAATACTGCCTCCTCCATCTGCTCTGGAGTAACAATTTTCTTGATATCCTCAAACATCTGCTCCGGAATAGCACAGCTCTCATACTCATGCTTTGGCTTGCCAATCTCATCACGGATTTGATCCATGAATGCGATAACTGTCTGGTTGATATCATGACACTTGTAGATTGCCTCAATCATCTGATCCTCAGGAATCTCATTGGCGCCTGCCTCAATCATGATGACCTTTTCCTTTGTAGAAGCAACTGTGAGCTGTAAATCGCCCTCATCCCACTGCCTCTGTGAAGGGTTTACGATAAACTCACCATCAACAAGTCCCATCTGTGTCATGGCACATGGTCCGTCAAACGGAATATCTGAGATGTGAACAGCTAAAGCTGTACCGATCATGGCAACTATCTCAGGACGGCACTCAGGATCCACTGACATAACAAGGTTGTTTAATGTAACATCATTTCTGTAATCCTTTGGGAAAAGAGGTCTCATAGGACGGTCAATTACACGATCTGTAAGGATGGCGTTCTCAGATGCCTTTCCCTCACGCTTGTTAAAACCACCCGGAATTTTTCCTACAGAGTACATCTTCTCCTCGAACTCAACGCTGAGTGGGAAGAAATCCACACCGTCACGTGGCTTGTCAGATGCTGTAGCTGTTGAAAGGACTGTTGTATCACCATACTTGATAAAAACAGCTCCGTTTGCCTGAGCTGCTACTCTTCCGATATCTACAGTAAGAGTCCTGCCGGCAAGTTCCATTGAATAACTTTTGTACATATTAATTCTCCTTAAAATTCTTTTGCAGAAGTGTATTCCTCTTCCGAAACTACTAAACAATACATGTACGCTCATGCACTCTTTAGTGGTCTCGGCTTACTTCTGCTTTTCAAAAAACAATAATAAAAACAATAATAGAGCGGAATAATAATTACTCCGCTCTAAAGAAAATACTATTTTCTGAGTCCTAAACGCTCGATAAGTGAACGATATCTCTCGATATCAATCTCCTTAAGGTATGCAAGTAATCCACGTCTCTGACCGATCATCTTTAACATTCCTCTTCTTGAGTGATGATCCTTTGGGTTCTGTTTGAAATGCTCAGTTAACTCTGCGATTCTTGCTGAAAGAATTGCAATCTGAACCTCTGGTGAACCTGTGTCATTTGGTGTTCTACCGTACTCTGCGATAATAGCCTGTTTCTTTTCCTTTGCGATCATTGTTGATCCTCCTTATATTATAATGCGCCCTGATAACTGTATGATGCTCAGCAATAGGTCGGAGTGTCCAACTACCGAACATGGGCAAAACCACACTTATGCAGTATAGCATAGTAAGCATTTGTTGTAAACTGTTTTTTTATTAATCCGGCAAATATCTTGCGACACAAATCGGATTTCTGTAATATGCATTTGAAACCTTGATTCCATCACGCTTGTTGCTGGCATGTACAATCTGTCCGTTTCCGATATAAATTGCAACATGTGAGATACTCCTTCCACTTCCGTAGAAGAATAAATCTCCCGGCTTTGCTTCAGATGCACTGATTTTTGTGCCGTATGAAGGCTGTGCTCTTGATGAATGCGGTAATGAGATTCCATACTTTCCAAGAATTCTCATTGTGAAGCCTGAGCAGTCAACTCCCTTCTCAAGGCTTGTACCACCCCACACATATCTGTTTCCGACAAACTGTAACGCATACGATACAACAGATGCCCTTACATCTGATACGCCGTCACCATACTTCACCTGCTCTATTGTCTTTGCTGTAGGAAGTGCCTGTGCCAGTGTCACATAATCCTGTGATATATATCCTACCGAATCATCCACACTTATCTCAACCCAGCCGTCAGCGACAGAATTAACCGTGAATGCCTCTGAATTTCCAACCTGCGAAAGCACCGCAGCCTCTGTTGACTTCTCTGCACGCACATTCAGTGTTTCCGTATTTACTGTGGCAACCGTCTTAATCTCCTGTTCTGCAATAGCCTCTGCCTCATCTCCTGTCACAAGATACTGCTTGTTTACATATCCTGTCACCTTGCCTGATGTGACCTTGTACCATTCTCCGGCATCCTCAAGAAGCTCACAGGCATTGTGATTGGTAAGTATTCCTATTACCTCGCTGTCTGTCGAAGCTTCCTGTCTGATATTTAAGTTTCCGCTGCTGATAACCGACATACCAAGATTTGTGTAACCACAGGTCTGTGCGGCTGTCGGTGTCTGGGATGCCTCATTTGCCTGTTCTGTCTCCTGTGCAGTATTGCCAACCTGTGCACCCTGAGCAGATGCAGTAACAACATTGCTGTCGTTTTGCGCTACCGATACGTCAGCTCCATAATAAGTAAGAGCCGATGTAACCCCTGCTGTGAGAAGCTCCGTAGCATCTGCCGCCTCTGTCAGACCAAGAGCCACCCCCGCATTGACTGTTCTGTTTTCCTTTAATGATGTTCTGGCATCTACTGTGCTGCTTGAACTCATAGATACAGCACCTATAATAATAGCAAACGCTACAACGCCTGCTGCCTGTCCTAATTTTAATTTATTTTTCATATAGCCTCCAGTTCATGCTATCCATAATCCCATGTTTACGAGTATATCACAAATTGTTAAAATGTCAATATTTCTCCGTAATATTTCCGTAATATTTGTCATTTTTTCGTTATTTTGGGTAATTTTGCAAAAAAACAGCCACACTAGAATGTGTGACTGCCTGCATAATTGATTGTATAATTGATATCTGCACTCATCTGGCTCTTTAACGCTTCTATTGAATCAAACTTCATCTCAGGTCTTACGAACTTATGAAGCTCTACCATGATATCCTGTCCGTAAACATCCTGCCCAAAATCTATGATATATGTCTCTGCACCGATTGGATTTTTGCCCTCTATAGTAGGCTTGCATCCTATATTGGTTACACCAAGGTACCAGTTGTCCCTGACAAGAACTCTTGACATATACACTCCCTTTGGTGGAAGCAGCTTATCGTGCGGCACTGAAAGGTTGACCGTCGGAATGCCAATAGTCCTGCCTAGTGCTCTGCCATGCACTACTCTTCCTTTTATGAAAAAGGGATATCCCAGCAGTTCATTCGCCTTTTTAATATGTCCTGCCGCAATCTCCTCGCGGATATAGGTACTGCTTATATCCCTGTCTCCATCCTTTATCTTGTCCACCACAATAAGATCGTATCCAAGCTCTCCTGCCATCGCAGAAAGCAGCTTGTGGTCTCCTGCCCTGTTGTGCCCGAAACGGAAATCATCTCCGACAATGATACACTTGACATTAAGACTTTTAACTATCCATCTGACAAACGCATCCGCCTCCATCGTCATCACCTGTGGCACAAACGGACACTCTATCAGATAGTCAATACCTGATTTTTCAAACACATACTCTTTTTCATCATTTGTGATTATAACCTTTGACTCAACGCCAAGTACCTCCGATTTGGGAGGAATGTCAAACGTAAATATGATGCGCTTGTAGCCATGCAGATTGCTCTGTTCAATTTGCTTTTCCATCAGAAATTCATGTCCTCTGTGAAGCCCGTCAAACTTTCCAAACGAGATGACAGACGGCCCCTTGACATGAAAATCCAGAGTTTTGCTTATATATTCCATAATATCTGTATACTATTCTATTCCATAAAAATCTTAACCGGCTTAAACTCACCGGTCTCATCAAGATACGAATACACCCCGACAAATATGCCCTCATGATTGTATACTCTGTATCTTATATCAGAGTCAGCACTGTGTTTTAAATAATCCGTAAGCACTGCCGGAATTTTATTTCCATTTCTGACAAGCTTATCAGCATCTGAAGCAGTATGCACTGCCGGCAGATTTTCGAATACTCCGTCAACAGGCATCACCATATCAAAGCGGCCTTCATCCACCTTTGACTGAATCTGTGAAAGTGTAAGTGCATGCTCTAAGTCAAAGCCTGCTACCCTTACTCTAAGCAGTGACTTCATGCAGCCATGGCAGCCCAGCCTCTCTCCGATGTCATTGCACAGCGTCCTGATATATGTGCCCTTTGAACAGTGCACCGTCATCGTAACCTCAGGCAAATCAATGCTTTCAACCTTGATATCAAACACCTCGATATCCCTGGCTTTTCTCTCTATAACCTTGCCCTCCCTGGCAAGCTCATAGAGCTTTTTTCCATTTACCTTTAGAGCCGAATACATTGGCGGCACCTGCTTTTGTCTGCCAATAAACTGTGATATTGCATCATACACCGCCTGCTCAGTCACATTGACCTTAGCCTGATTTAATACCTGCCCTGAAATATCCTGTGTATCTGTCTCCTGTCCTAAAAGCAGCACAGCTTTATAGACCTTATCCTTATCTGTCAAAAGGTCACACACTCTGGTTGCCTTTCCAAGGCAGACAGGAAGGACTCCTTGCGCATCAGGATCAAGTGTACCTGTATGACCAATCTTTTTCTGGTGGAATATGCCTCGAAGCTTTGCCACAACGTCAAAGCTTGTATAGCCCTTTTCCTTGTATACATTGATTATTCCATTAACCATCTGCCCAAGAATCTCTCCCTAAATATTATCCTTAATTGCCGTAAGGATGCGGTCTGTTGCCACCTCAAGCGGTCCTTCAATCGTAAATCCGGCGGCCTTTACATGTCCACCGCCGCCAAATACCGACGCAACCTTTGCCACATCGTAATCACCGTTTACGCGCAGGCTGCCTTTGTAGGTACCATCCTCATTTTCGTAGAGAAATACAGCAACCTTTATATCCTTTGTCACGCGCAGCTGATTTACAATACCGTCGAGATGCTTTGGAAGCACATCGTACTTCTCCATCTCAGCGCGCGATACTGCAGACAATATAACATCACCATTCAGATACAAAGCAGCATTCAAAAGTGCCTGCCCCATAATCTTGTTCTGAGCAAATGTCTTTGTATAAAATGTATCATCGATTATCCTTGAATAATCAATGCCCATCTCCATCAGGGTTCCTGCAATATCCATAGTCTTTTTTGAAGTGCAGGAATACTGGAACACGCCTGTATCATGCACCATGCCTGTGTAAATACACTCTGCTATCTGTATTGTGATGCGCTCCTTCGGCAGAAGCTCGAACACCAGCTCACAGGTCGAGCTCGCATCCGGAAAGATGTAATTTGCGTCTGCAAAGGCCCCGTTTGTAACATGATGATCTATGCAAAGTGTCCTTTTTGCAGACTCAAAATACTTAGCTGCACTTCCCAGTCTGTCTGTGTCACTGCAATCACATGCTATAAACAGATCGTATACTGTATCATCCGCATAGCTGCTGTCAATCTCATCTGCTCTTTGCATAAACTTAAAGATGTTTGGGCTTGGCTCTAAATAAAGCCTTGCCTTTATATCAGGATAATAATCCTTTATGTAGTTGTATACAGCAAGTGTTGAGCCGACACAGTCGCCGTCCGGTCTAACATGACCGGAAACGGCAACTGATTGTGCATCCTTTAAAATAGAATCAATCTCTGTCATAATCAATCCTCTTTGTTAATCCTCTTTGAGATTTTTTGTTACTTCATCAATCTTTTTAGACATCTCAACACCATACTCTATAGACTGGTCTATGATAAATGTAATGGCAGGTGTATTTCTTAAATTGATGTTCTTTGCGAGAGTTCTGCGTATATATCCCTCCGCTGACTTAAGTCCTGCAAGCGTATCAGCCTGTGATTTCTTGTCACCAAGCACACTGATATAAGCCTTTGCTGTCTTTAAATCAGGTGCCACCTCGACAGCAACAACACTTGTCATGGGATTGATACGCGGATCTTTTATCTCACCGCGTATGATATTTGACAGTTCACGCATTACCTCTTCGTTGATACGAATATTTTTTATGCTGTTCTTTCTCATATAATCCCGCTTTCTTTTTATATTAAACCGTAGCTATCCGAATAGCTGCATTAATTCAAGATAACCAATATATGATTATCTCGGAACCTCTACCATCTTGTAAGCTTCAACGATATCGAATTCCTGAATATCATTAAATCCGTCAAATACAAGACCACACTCATAGCCTGTCTTGACCTCCTTGACGTCATCCTTGAATCTCTTGAGTGAAGCAAGGTCTCCCTCGAATATCTGCTCACCCTCTCTGCTAATTCTGACACGGCAGCCTCTCTCCATGAATCCGTCAAGCACATATGAACCTGCAATGTTTCCAACGCCTGAAGCCTTGAAAATCTGTCTGATTTCCGCATGTCCGATAACCTTCTCCTCAAATACAGGATCAAGCATACCCTTCATGGCAGCAGATACATCCTCGATTGCATTGTAGATGACCTTGTATAGTCTGATATCTACGCCCTCACGGTCTGCTGTAGCCTTGGCAACAGGATCCGGTCTGACGTTAAAGCCAATGATGATTGCATTTGATGCTGATGCAAGGATAACATCTGACTCGTTGATGGCACCAACGCCGCCATGGATGACCTTGACCACAACCTCCTCATTTGAAAGCTTGACAAGACTCTGCTTAACAGCTTCAACTGAACCCTGTACATCTGCCTTTACGATGATATCAAGCTCCTTCATATTGCCGGACTGAATCTGTGAGAACAGATCATCAAGTGACATCTTTGCCTTTGTATCCTCGATGAGCTTATTCTTTTCCTCTGAAATATATGTGTCAGAGAATGCCTTTGCCTCCTTCTCTGAATCACATGCCACAAATGTCTCTCCTGCTGAAGGCACACTGTTTAGTCCAAGTATCTCTACAGGTGTAGAAGGCTTAGCCTCCTTTACTCTGCGGCCCTTGTCATCAATCATGGCTCTTACCTTACCATAGCTGCTTCCGCATGCGATAGGATCTCCGACATGGAGTGTTCCTTTTTGTACAAGCACTGTGGCAACCGCACCACGGCCTTTATCAAGCTGTGCTTCAATTACGAGACCTCTTGCATTTCTGTCAGGATTAGCCTTGAGCTCGAGCACTTCTGCTGTGAGAAGAATCATCTCAAGGAGATTGTCGATACCCTCCTTAGTATGTGCAGATACAGGACAGAATATTGTGCTTCCACCCCAATCCTCCGGGATAAGCTCATACTCTGAGAGCTCCTGCTTAACCTTGTCGATATTGGCACTTGGCTTATCTATCTTGTTGACTGCAACGATAATCTCTACACCGGCTGCCTTTGCATGGTTTATTGCTTCAACAGTCTGTGGCATTACACCATCATCTGCAGCAACAACAAGGATTGCGATATCTGTAGAGTTTGCACCACGCATACGCATTGCTGTAAATGCCTCATGTCCCGGTGTATCAAGGAATGTGATGTTCTGGTCATTGATCGATACAACAGATGCACCGATGTGCTGTGTGATACCACCTGCCTCACGGTCTGTAACACGTGTCTGTCTGATGGCATCAAGCAGTGATGTCTTACCATGATCTACATGACCCATTACGCAGACTACAGGTGGACGAGGAACCATCTTGCTCTCATCCTCTTCATCCTCCTTGAGAAGCTCTGCAATCACATCGACCTTCTCCTCTTCCTCACAGATGAAATTAAACTCTAACGCAATCTCCTCGGCAGCTGCAAAATCAACTTCAGAGTTAACTGTTACCATCTCGCCCTTCATGAAAAGCTTCTTTACGATGGCTGAAGGCTGAACCTTCATCTTGTCAGCTAAATCCCTGATTGTAATCTTCTCCGGAAGAGAAATTGTCTTAATCTCGTTCTCATCCTCTTTTGGCTGTGCCTTAGGCTGCTGTGGCTTTTTCTTGCCGCCGTGCTTCTCAAGATTGACGTAATTCTCCTGCTTCTTTCCGAGCTTATCCTGCTTCTGGCTCTGATTGTGATTATGCTTATTCTTTCTATCGTTGCCTCTGTCGCGACTCTCCTTTCCTCTTACATCATCAGGAGCTGCCACTGCAACGGTTTCTTTTCTGAAACGGTTTCTATCATCGCTTCTGCCGCCTGCTCTCTCGTTATTTCTGTCATTGCTTCTGCTTCTGTCATTATTTCTGTCAAAGCTTCTGCCACCCTCAGCAGGACGTCTCGAGTCATTTCTGAAACCTCTGTTATTGTCTCTGTTATTGTCTCTATTGTTGTCCCTGCTGTTATCGCGGTTATTGTCGCGATTGTTTGGTCTTCTATCGCTGTTTCGGTCAGTATTTCTGCTTCTATCGGCATTTCTATCGGTATTTCTGTCAGTATTTCTGTTGTTGGTTCTATCGCCATTATCCTGACGTCTGTCGCCTCTTCTATCAGCGTCAGCCTGACGTGCCGGACGTGAATTGGCTGTCTTCATATCTGCATACGGATCCGCTGTACGCTCACTTATAGGACGCATAGCTCTCTCTCCGACAGGTCTTGGCTTAATAATGCTGTGCTGCTCAGGACGTGACGACTGATTATCGCGTCTGCCATTGCCATTTCTTCGCTGCGAACCATTATTTCCATTATTTCCGCTGCCGTTTCCACCATTTGGTTTTCTTCCCTGCTTACTGTACTGGGCATTGAAAACTGCTGTGATGCTTGCCTTTTTCTTTGGTCTGTCAGAAGCCTTTGCCTCATCCTTTTTAGGCTCTTCCTTCTTAGGTGCCTCTTTTTTTACTTCTGTTTTTGTGTACTTCTTTCGCACAATTTTCTGTGCCTCTTCCTCAAGCCCGCTCTGCACATTTTTGACAGCAAACTGTGTGCCGTTTAATGTGTCTATGACGTCCTGCGACTTTATATTTAATTCTTTTGCAAGTTCATGAACTCTCATTTTTGCCATATATCTATTTTCCTCCACTATTCAGTTTTATTCGACTGCAGCTTTTTTATCACTGCATTTGCAAGGTTTTCATCCGTTACTGCAAGGGAAGCGCGAAACTCTTTGCCTATTGCATTCCCTAACCCCACCTTGTCACTATAAAAATAAATCGGAACCTCATAGAAAGCAGTCATATCCGAAAAATGCTTCTTTGTGTTGTCTGATGAATCATCTGCAACTATCACTAAAAATGCCTTTCCTGTCTTTACAGCTTTCTCTGTCGAAAACTCTCCGCTAACCACATTGCCTGACTTTGCTGCTAATCCCAGCATAGAAAGTACTCTATCTGTCAATTTGGTTCATCTCCTTTTCAAGCTCCTCATATACCTGTTCTGATACACTAACACCAAGGGAGCGCTCAAGTGCCTTTGTCTTTTTTGCCTTTTTAAAGCATTCAATGCTCCTGCATATATAAGCTCCCCTGCCATTTTTCTTGCCGGTGTCATCGAGAATAAGGTCTCCCTCCGCAGTCTTTACCACGCGAATAAGCGACTTCTTTTCCTTCATCTCCTGACAGCCTACGCATTTGCGCATTGGAATCTTTTTATTTGCCATTACTGCTCATCACCACTATCTGCCGCATCATCTGTCTCATCGAAATCTAAAGCATCTGCATTACCGGCTGCTGCATCATTTTCTGCATCTGCCTGTTCTTCCTCGGCTAATCTCTCGTTCTCAGCAAGCTCATCATCTGAATAATCATAATCGTCATCATAATCATCCTCTTCATAGTCATTCTCATAATCCATGAAGTCTCCTGACTCTCTGGCCTGTGTCTCGCTCTTGATATCAATCTTAAAGCCTGTAAGTCTTGCTGCAAGTCTTGCATTCTGTCCTTCCTTGCCGATTGCAAGTGAAAGCTGATAATCCGGCACAACAACCTTTGCCGACTTCTCATCTGCATCTGCTATAACAGAGATAACCTTTGCAGGGCTAAGTGCGTTCTGGATAAGTATTGCAGGATTCTCATCCCATGTGATGATATCGATTTTCTCACCGCGGAGCTCATTTACGATAGCATTGACTCTGGCACCATTCATACCTACACATGCTCCTACAGGGTCTACGTTTGGATCATTTGACCATACTGCAATCTTTGTTCTGCTTCCGGCCTCACGTGAAATAGCCTTTATCTCAACTATGCCCTCTTTAACCTCTGTAACCTCTGACTCGAAAAGTCTCTTCACAAGCTCAGGGTGTGTTCTTGAGACAAGAATCTTTGGTCCCTTTGATGTGGACTTAACCTCAAGGATATATACCTTGATACGCTCTGTAGGCTTGAACACCTCACCCTTTATCTGCTCACTCTCAGTCAGAAGTGCATCTGCCTTGCCTAAATTAATGCTGACATTCTTTCCGATGTATCTTTGAACAACACCTGTCACAACATCCTTTTCCTTGCTGTTGTACTCGTCAAATATTACCTTTCTCTCCTCCTCGCGGATTTTCTGAAGGATAACATTCTTTGCGTTCTGTGTAGCAATACGTCCGAATTCCTTTGACTTAACCTCAACTCTCACGATATCTCCAAGCTGATAGTTACCGTTTACCTTGTGTGCATCTGCTAAGGAAATCTCCTCAACCGGATCCTCAACCGTATCTACAACCGTCTTCTCCTGGTAGCATGAGAAAGCACATGTCTCAGGATCTATTTCTACCTTTACATTGTCTGATTTACCAAAATGGTTCTTGCAGGCAGTCACAAGAGAGTTCTCAATTGCCTCAAGTAAAGTTTCTTTACTGATGTTTTTCTCCTGCTCTAATATATTTAACGCTTCTAATAACTCATTGCTCATTATTTTTTCCTCCTATTTGTGTTATCGTGCGCTTTAATTAAAAATCCAATGCCTGACGTATAAGCGCAATGTCACTCTTATTGAATGTAGTCTCATTGCCGTCTTCATCGGTTATTGTCACTGTATCCTTATCATAAGCTGTCAGCAGACCATAAAACTCCTTGGATTTGTTGATAGCCCTGTATGTGCGAATCTCTATTTCCTTATTCATATTGCGCACATAGTCCTTTTCCTTCTTGAGAGGTCTTCCAAGCCCCGGCGAGCTGACCTCGAAGGTGTACGAATCAGGAATATAGTCCTCTCTGTCGAGAATCTCATTCATCTGCCTTGCAACCACTTCACAGTCATCAACAGTTATGCCACCCTCCTTATCGATATATGCTCTCAGGTAGTTCATGCCGCCTTCCTTAACATACTCGACATCAACAAGCTCAAAATTCATGCTGTCAAGAATTGGTTGTATAAAGCTCTCTGTCTTTGCCTCATATACACTTGCCTTTGACATTTTATCACCTCTCTTTTTTATACTTGTAACTATTCATAATTGTTCCAAGTGGTTCTGAATAGCTGCCTGATGTTTATAAACGTGAATTGAGAGAGGACTTCTGCCCTCTCTCAATCTAGTCAACGTTGTTATCATAGGTATAATAGCACTATCAGAAAAAAAAATCAAGTTTTTTTAAAAAAGTACTTGCTTTTTTTAAAACTCCATGATAGTATAATACACGGTTCGTTGGTCAAGCGGTTAAGACGCCGCCCTCTCACGGCGGAAACACGGGTTCGATTCCCGTACGGACTGCTCACTGATATTTATTTAATTAAATACAGCCCAACCCAAAAGCATCGCATTTATGCGATGTTTTTTTATTTTTAGATTGTTGCTGACGCCGGACGCACCCGCAGCAGTAAAATACACCTTGCATGCGCTAACGCTACGCTGTTTAGATACTGTAGAATTATGCTTCACAAATAGAAATGCCCCACCATGGACGGTGGGGCAAGGCGTTACGCACCACGGACGGTGCGTAAAAGCCGGTTTCGTCATTCTGTGAAACTCTATATGCATAATTCATACAGCATCTTAACTGCAAAGCGTTAGCGCATGCGAGGTATTGTGCATCGCAGAGTGTACTCCGGGCGCCAATATTTCTGATAATTAATCATCATATCCGTTAGGATTGTTCTTCTGCCATCTCCATGAGTCGGCACACATCTCCTTAATACCATACTGTGCTTCCCAGCCGAGCTCTCTCTTGGCCTTTGATGGATCACAGTAGCATGTAGCAATATCGCCAGGTCTTCTAGGCTTTATTGTATAAGGAATCTTAACCCCTGTTGCAGCCTCGAAATTCTTTACAATATCAAGCACGCTGTAGCCGTGTCCTGTTCCAAGATTGTAGATGCAAAGACCTGCATTCTCCTCAATTTTCTTTAAAGCCTTGACATGTCCAACCGCAAGGTCAACTACATGGATGTAATCTCTCACACCTGTTCCGTCAGGAGTATCATAGTCATCTCCGAATACTCCAAGCTCTTTTAGCTTGCCTACTGCCACCTGTGTGATGTAAGGCATGAGGTTGTTTGGAATACCGTTTGGATTCTCACCCATTGTACCACTCTTATGAGCTCCGATTGGATTGAAGTAACGAAGAAGAATAACGTTCCACTCATTATCTGCCTTATAGATGTCCATAAGTATCTGCTCAAGCATAGACTTTGTCCAGCCGTATGGGTTTGTACACTGTCCCTTTGGGCACTCCTCTGTGATAGGAATCTGTGCAGGATCTCCGTATACTGTAGCTGATGAAGAGAAAATGATGCTCTTGCAGCCATTCTGTCTCATCACATCAACAAGTGTAAGTGTTCCTGCGATATTGTTGTTATAGTACTCCCAAGGCTTTGCCACAGACTCTCCTACTGCTTTGAGTCCTGCAAAGTGAATACAGCTATCTATCTTTTCTTCCTTAAAAATCTTATTTAAGATGTCTCTGTCAAGGATATCTCCCTTATAGAACTTTACTTCCTTGCCTGTAAGAGCCTTAACTCTGTCAAGTGACTTCTCAGAAGAATTTGAAAGATTGTCAAGTACTACCACATCGTAGCCTGCATCAAGAAGCTCCACGCATGTGTGGCTTCCGATATATCCGGCTCCACCAGTAACTAAAATTGCCATAATAAATATCTCCTTTTCATTTTTGTTAAATTTATTGTAGCGCATTTGCTCATTTTTGTATAGAATAAAATGTAGAAGAAATATGTAAAAATGTTGTAAAGGTAGGCAATATGAACAATAAATACAAAAATTCCTATATCGTAAAAGAAAAAGAGCTTGTATCTCTGTCCGTATATAATGTAGGCTTCCAGAGCTGCGACAGTCTGTACCAGTGGGGACCGGGTATCAGGGATCATTATCTGATTCACTATATCATAAGCGGTAAAGGCCGTTACACCGTAAACGGCGAGGTTCATATGTTAACCCCGGGCGATGCATTTCTCGTATATCCAAATACCGAAGTGATTTATCAGGCTGATGAAAAAGATCCTTGGGAATATACATGGGTGGGCTTTACCGGCAGCGATGCTGCAACCATTTTAAGAGCCACTGATTTCACAAAAGCGCATCCATACATACACAGTGTATCAAACGGAAACGAAATCAAAAGACAGCTCATGCATATATACGACGCCAGAGGCACAGAATTTGAAAATGCACTCGAAATGACCGGGCGACTCTACACCACCCTCGCTCTTTTTGTCAGCGCCGCCACATCAAAGCCACCACAAAACAGTGCAAACTCCTATGTACAAAAGGGCATCGAATACATCTCCGCCAACTATTCATACCCTATCACCGTTGAGGATATTGCATCATATATAGGCTTAAGCCGAAGTCACCTGTTCCGTTCCTTCCAGAGTATCCTCGGTGTATCGCCAAAGGAATATCTGACCGATTTCAGAATCAAACAGGCATGCTATCTGCTTAAACACTCCTCATTGTCCATCACAGCAATTGCAGGCTCTATAGGGTTTGATAACAGCCTATATTTTTCAAAAACCTTTCATAAAATAAAAGGCCTTTCGCCTAAGGAGTATCGCAGTAAATACAAAAAAGCTCAAGAATAAAAAAAGCTGCCGGGCTTCACATGAAGCCCGGCAGCTTTTTTCATATATCTCTTTATGCTAAACTAAGCAAGCTTAGATTTAGCAACCTCTACTAATTTAGCAAATCCTGCTGCATCTGTAACAGCCATATCAGCTAATACCTTACGGTTAAGGTCAACGTTTGCTAACTTTAAGCCGTGCATGAACTGGCTGTATGAAAGTCCGTTGAGACGAGCTGCTGCGTTGATACGAGCAATCCATAACTGACGGAACTGTCTCTTTCTCTCTTTACGTCCAGCGTATGAGCTTGTAAGTGCTCTCATAACTGACTGCTTTGCTACTCTATACTGCTTAGATCTAGCGCCTCTATAACCCTTTGCTAACTTTAATGTTCTGTTATGTCTTTTCTTAGCGCCTAAACCGCCTTTAACTCTTGCCATTTGTTGATTCCTCCTTAACTAATACTACCGATTACATGTATGGTAAAATCTTCTTCATATTCTTAACATTTGTCTCATCTGTCATTGTTGCTTTTCTGAGATTTCTCTTTGTCTTTGTTGTTTTCTTAGTTAAGATATGTCTCTTGTAGGCTTTATTTCTTTTTAACTTTCCTGTTCCTGTAACTTTGAAACGTTTTGCAGCTGCTCTGCTTGTTTTCATTTTTGGCATTGTGTGTTCCTCCTTAAATTGTTATCTCTTTTCTGCCAGCACCATACCGATGCTTCTTCCTTCAACCTTTGGTGCTTTCTCCACTACCGCTACATCTGAAAGATTCTCCGCTATATCATCAAGGATATGTTTGCTTGCATTCATATGAGCCATCTCACGTCCTCTGAATCTGAGTGTGATCTTTACCTTATTTCCTTTTGCAAGAAATTTCTTTGCAGCATTCATCTTGGTATTCAAGTCGTTAGCCTCAATGTTAGGTGAGAGACGAATCTCTTTCAATTCAACGGTCTTCTGCTTTTTCTTTGCATCCTTTTCCTTACGGGCCTGCTCATAACGATACTTACCATAATCAATCACCTTACATACAGGTGGCTTTGCATTTGGTGCTATCTTTACTAAATCAAGTCCTGCCTCGTCTGCAATCTTTTGAGCTTCTCTTGAAGAAACAATTCCTAACTGCTCTCCATCCGCTCCAATCAGTCGAACTTCTCTGTCTCTGATCTGTTCATTAATCATTAATTCGCTAATGGTCTTGTACCTCCATAAAAAATAGTGGATAGGCAGACTATCCACTATACAATCTTCAACACAAATGTTTGAAAATATTAACGCTAAGTCGCGCCATTGCGCTTAGGTGAGAGTGGATACTCTACTTTGTTTTCATACAACTATTAGAATATAGCACAGACAATTTCTGTTGTCAACGCTTTTATCTAAATTTCTATAATTTCTATAATCTAATATGTACCAAGAATCTTAAGGGCAATTGCCTCTTCCCTTATGCCTCTTAACGCATTCTGCACCGCTGTATCCTTAAAACGTCCTTCAAAATCAACAAAGAACCTGTACTCCCACGCCTTATCAGATATCGGACGAGACTGGATATTTAACATATTGATTCCATTGTATATAAAGTGTGCCAGCATATGATACAGTGCACCACTCTTGTGGGGTGTCTCAAAGCATATGCTTATCCTGTCCGCATCTCTGCGGCATACCCTTTTAGCCGACACAATTATAAACCTTGTTGCATTGTTTTTATTGTTCTGTATGCGGCTCTCAAGCACCTGAAGCCCGTATATATCAGCCGAGATATGGCTAGCTATGCCAGCCTGTGTGATATCTCCGTCATCCTTTACCTTCTTTGCAGAAAAAGCTGTATTCCTGACAGCCACCTGATTGATATCCTTATGCTCATCAAAAAAATCTGAGCACTGCATAAGTGCCTGCGGATGTGAATACACCGTTCTGATATCAGAAAGCTTTGCTCCCGGAAGCCCCATCAGACTGTGATCAACGCGAATAACCTGCTCCCCGACTATGTAATTATCGTACTCAACAAGCAAATCATAGTTTTCCGATACGATACCGGCCGAGGAATTTTCTATAGGAAGCACCGCATAATCAGCCTTTCCGCACTTGATATCCTCCATGGCATCCTTCCACGTATCCACATTGTAGCCATTACAGTTCTCGCCAAAGTATGTCTTCATGGCAAGCTGTGAGTATGCACCCTCAACTCCCTGAAACACAATCCTTGCATTGGAAAAATCCAGGCTGTCTACCTCAGTAAAGTTTTCCTTCTCCACTATGCCATGCTCAGTCATAAGCTGATACTGCTTCTTTCTACTGGTCGACATAATCTGTTCAAAAAGCTCAACTATACCGTGCTTCAAAAACTCATCATCTGCAAGAGACGATAATTTCTCAAGCTTTTCATCCTCTCTCGTCTTGTCAAAGACCTTTTTGCCGGTGGTTATCTTATACTCGGCAACGTGCTTTGAGATATCCATTCTTTCCTTATATAATCTGACTATTTCACTGTCTATCTCATCGATAGACGCTCTCAATTTCATTAAATCTTCCATTATTGTCTCCTAAAAAAGATATAATAAAATATTATTACAAAATTTATAGAAAGGCAAGTAATCCTTGAAAGATTTATCATATATAGATATAATTAAGTTAATATCTAAGCATAAATCTCATATACCCTCGGGAGAATTACATGAAAAAATATCTAAAAATAATTATTCCACTAATTTTAATATGCATCACAGGCCTTGTTATATATCATTTTGTATCAAAGGTAAAGCTTAATTCATCCTATGTAAATGGTAATACTGCAGGTAATCTGTACAATGCCGGGCTCTTCTGTGAAAGTGACGGTGAAGTATTTTTCTCAAATACAAATGACAACGGCAGGCTGTATGCCATGAACTTAGACGGCAGCAATATACATAAGCTGAGCAATGACACCGCCATGTACATAAACGCAGATAAAAACTATGTCTATTACGTAAGAAACAACAATCAGAAAATCACAAGTCAGACCTTCTTTTCATATGACAGGAACAGTCTCTGCCGTATAAAAAGAAATGGCCACGGCTCCACCGTACTGGATCCTGACCCATGCATCTATGCATCCCTGATAGGCAATTATATATACTATCTGCACTATGACACACAAACCGCTACCTCTCTATACCGTATCAGAATAGATGGAGAAGAAAAAAAGAAAATAAAAAGTCACTATCTGTTCACCTGCAACACATCAGACCGGTATTTTTATTATAATAATCCAAAAAACGGACAGCTATACAGATATGACACTGCTTCACAGAGTGAAGCCTTATTCTACGACTGCAACTGCTACAAGCCGGTTGTGCTGGATGACACAAATGTGTACTACATGGATGTAAATCGTGACAATGCAATTGTCCATGTGAATATCAACAATCCCAATCCTGTAGTTTTAACGGAAGCCAATATTGAGCATTACAATGTATATGGCAGTCTGATATTCTATCAGCGCGGCGGTGATAATCCGGCACTGTGTGTTGTAAAAAATGACGGCACCGGCTTTAAAGAGCTTGCAAAGGGTGAGTTTTGCAACATAAACGTAACATCACAGTATGTGTATTTCACAGATTTTGTCTCGAACAAAGAGTACTGTACATCCACACAGAATCCGGATACAATAAAGGCTTTACAGCCATAACAAATAATTTCATTAAAAAGAACACGCATGATTAATCAACTCATGCGTGTTTTTTATTAATTCATATAAAATTCAAATCTTGATCTGTATATATCACTGCACTTTCCGGTATTCTGGTCTATCGCAATAACAGAAAGCACATTATTTCCCTCAGGAACAGGTATTGGAGCTGTATACTCTGTTGATGCAGCACTCGGATCTGACGAATCCCAGGTATAGTATACCTTGCAATTTTCAGGTACTGTGATTGTAATGTCTGTCTGTGCACCAAACGTACCTCCGTCAGGGTCTATCTCCGGTGCATCCGGTACCTCAAACTCGATTTCATACTTGGCAGATGCCACCTCGCTTTTGATTCCTCTGTCATCAACCGCAACAGCTGTTATCTCATATGTGCCTTCCTTGTCCAGGGTGATCGGGCTATAATATCGTTCTCCTCTGGTCAAAGGATTATCCGAATCATATGAATAGTATATTTTGGTATCGCTGTCTGCATCTATAGAAAGCTCAATAGTCTCTCCATACTTGCCACTGCTCTTGCTAAACTGCGGTTTAGATACAGTATAATCCGCAAAAAGCTTTAAAACAGATGCATCCTTAGCACTCTCACGCAGCGCAGCAATTGCATCATAATCCTTTTTTGATTCATAAATCGAGATAAGCTTCTTATAAGCCTCTTTGCTCTTTGGATCAATATTGATAATTTCCTGATACAGCACAAGAGCGGCATCATAATCCTTCTTCGACATATATATATCAGCCAAAGCAAATCTGACATCTGTATTATCCGAATCAATCGACAAAGCCTTCTCATAATAAGAAACCGCGGAATTTATATTTCCCGCCGAATAAGCTACCTTTGCCTGCTTCACCTGATAATCAAATGAATTGTCATGTGATCTGCTTACATTACGTGTAATAGCTGCAATAAGTATTACAATTGCTACAGCGCACACTACAGCTGATATAATAATTATCTTCTTCTGCTGCGCTCTCTTTGCCCTCTGTCCGTCAGACTGCGGCTTCTCACACGGTTGTTTCGTCTGAGACTGCTGCTCACCTGTCTGAGCCTGTCTCACCTGCTGCTTTACAGACTGTGACATTCTGTCCGGTTTTTGTCCGTTCCGCTGACCGGCACTATGAAGCTGTTCCCTCACCGGCTCATCAAACCTGATTGTCATATCAGACACAGGCTTTGCAGTCTTTTGTCCATCAGTTCGCCTTTCATCATTTCCAACCAGATTATCAAGATAATCATCAAATTCGTTGTAATCAGGCACTATCTGAACCGGATGCCCACAGACATCACAGTACAGACTGCCCGCCTTCAATTCATTACCACAATTGGCACATCTCATACATCTAATCCTCTTACTTATTGTCTAATTGTCTAATTATCTCTTCATAGCCTCAACACAATTGCTCATGAGCATCGCAATTGTCATAGGACCTACACCGCCCGGTACAGGTGTGATATGTGACGCTTTAGACACAACAGAATCAAAATCCACATCACCACACAGCTTATTTTCAGCATTTCTGTGGATTCCAACATCAATTACAACCGCACCATCCTTCACATATGAAGCATCTATAAACTTAGGCTTTCCTATTGCCACTATAAGTATATCAGCATTTTTACATACATCTTTTAAATCCTTTGTATGTGAATGGCATACCGTAACAGTTGCATTCTCCCTAAGCATGAGAAGTGACATAGGCTTGCCGACTATATTGCTTCTGCCAACCACAACACAGCTTTTACCATCAATATCTATATTGCTTCTCTTTAAAAGCTGAATGATACCGGCCGGAGTACACGGTAAAAAGCCCGGCTTTCCTATAACCATCGCTCCAACACTCTGTGGACTGAAGCCGTCAACATCCTTCTTTGGATCAATAGCATCAATAACCGCATCCTCATCTATATGCTTTGGCAGTGGAAGCTGACAGAGAATACCATTTACAGAAGCATCAGCATTGAGCTTTTCGATAAGCTCTAATATTTCCTCCTGTGTAGTCTCCTCTGCAAGTTCATATGAAAGCGATTTTATTCCGACATACTCACATGCCTTTTTCTTGTTGCGCACATACACTGATGATGCAGGGTCATTTCCGACCTGAATCACCGCAAGGCAGCCCTCGATACCTTTTTTCTTAAGTTCTGCCACTTCTTCCTTAAGCTCATCCTTAATCTGTGTTGAAATTAATTTTCCGTCTATTAGATTAGCCATATTTCCTCCTAGAATAATCCTGTGATCACACCATTATCATCCACATCAATGCCGTATGCAGCCGGCTTCTTTGAAAGTCCCGGCATAGTCATAATAGAACCGTTTACTGCTACCACAAAGCCTGCACCTGCTGACGCATAAACCTCACGTACGTTGATTTTAAAGCCGCTCGGTCTGCCAAGCTTCTTTGCATCATCAGAAAGCGAATACTGTGTCTTTGCCATACATACTGGAAAATCGCCCATTCCAAGGTCTGTAATCCTCTTAAGCTCTCTCTCGGCTGCCGGAGAATATGTAACACCATCTGCTCCATATATTTCTTTTGCAACAGTTTCAATCTTTTCCTTAAGTGACAGGCTATCATCATAGAGCACCTTAAAATTGCTTTCCTTGTGCTCGATTGTTTCAAGTACCTTGTTGGCAAGGTCAATTCCGCCTTCGCCACCCTTCTCCCATACCTCTGAGAGTGCAAATTCACAGCCTCTTTCTTTACAGAACTGCTCTACAAAATCAGTCTCAGCCTTTGTATCTGTGACAAATGAATTTAATGTAACAACTACAGGCACTCCAAACTTGTGAAGATTCTCAATATGCTTCTCAAGATTTACGATTCCGGCCTTAAGTGCATCAAGATTCTCTGATGAAAGCTCATCCTTCGGCACGCCGCCATTATATTTTAATGCTCTGATTGTTGCAACAAGTACAACTGCATCCGGCTTAAGCCCTGCCATACGGCACTTGATATCAAAGAACTTCTCTGCGCCAAGGTCTGCGCCAAAGCCTGCCTCAGTGATAACATAGTCTGCAAGCTTTAATGCTGTCTTTGTGGCACGGACACTGTTACAGCCATGTGCTATATTGGCAAAAGGTCCACCGTGAACTATTGCCGGTGTATGCTCAAGTGTCTGGATAAGGTTCGGCTTTAAGGCATCCTTTAAGAGAGCTGCCATAGAGCCTGTAGCCTGAAGATCATCGGCTGTGACAGGCTTTCCGTCAAAGGTGTATGCCACGATAATTCTGCCAAGGCGCTTCTTTAAATCTGCCATATCATCGGCCAGACAGAGTATTGCCATAATTTCAGATGCTACAGTGATGACAAAATGATCTTCTCTGACCATTCCGTCCATCTTGCTTCCAAGACCAACAACGATATTTCTAAGGACACGGTCATTCATATCCATACATCTCTTCCATACAATCTGGCGCGTGTCGATACCAAGCTCGTTGCCCTGCTGGATATGATTGTCAAGAAGTGCTGCAAGCAGATTGTTCGCAGATGTAATTGCATGAAAATCTCCTGTAAAATGAAGATTTAAATCCTCCATTGGGACAACCTGTGCATATCCGCCACCGGCTGCTCCTCCCTTGATACCAAAGCAAGGTCCAAGTGACGGCTCACGAAGTGCGATAAGTGCTTTCTTCCCAAGGCGTCCAAATGCCTCTCCAAGACCGACGCTTGTGGTTGTCTTTCCCTCCCCTGCAGGAGTCGGGTTTATAGCTGTAACAAGTATGAGCTTTCCGTCAGGATTTTTCTTTGTGCGATTGATGAGCTCATCAGAAATCTTTGCCTTATACTTTCCATAAAGCTCTAAGTCATCCTCTTCAATCCCTATAGCTGCTGCTACATCCTTGATTGGAAGCATTGTAGCTTCCTGTGCGATCTGAATATCTGTTTTCATTTTTCTTTGCTCCTTTGTGTTAATTATTCTCTAATATAGTATCTAATTCCTCTTTAGTCACCAGAACCTTGCGGGGCTTTGTCCCCTCCTCAGGTCCCACTACACCGGCCTCTTCGAGCTGATCCATGATGCGGGCCGCCCTGTTGAAGCCAATTTTAAGGTATCTTTGAAGCATTCCGATTGAAGCCCGTTCCTTATCTGTGATAATTGACGCTGCCTCCGCAAAGTAAGAGTCCCTGCCATCATCCGTGTTTTCCACATCTGAAATGGTAACGGTTGTATTTGTCGTATCGTTCGACAGGCTCTCCATCTTTTGTGCCACATCATTACTGTACTGTGCATTCTCATTATTTTCAATAATAAATTTCACAATATCGGAAACTTCTTTATCTGAAACGAATGCGCCCTGTACTCGAAGGGGCTTCGGAACACCCTGTGGGTCAAATAACATATCTCCCTTTCCAAGGAGCTTTTCCGCACCATTCATATCAAGTATGGTACGACTGTCAACACCGCTTGTAACCGCAAATGCGATACGGCTTGGCATATTCGCCTTGATGAGACCTGTAATAACATTAACAGAAGGCCTCTGTGTAGCTATAATCAGATGTATACCGGCTGCTCTCGCAAGCTGTGCCAGCCTGCATATTGCCTCCTCTACATCCTTTGATGCAACCATCATAAGATCTGCAAGCTCGTCCACTATAATGACAATCTGTGGCATCTTTGGCGGTTTTTCTGTATCCTTGCCATCCATTGCATCAATCATGGCATTGTAACCGTTTATTTCCCTGACACCGCTGTTTGCAAACTTCTCGTATCTGTCTGTCATCTCTGAAACCGCCCAGTTTAATGCTCCTGCAGCTTTTTTAGGATCTGTAACAACCGGAATCATCAGATGAGGTATGCCATTGTATACACTAAGCTCAACCACCTTCGGGTCAATCATAATCAGCTTTACCTCATCCGGCTTTGCCTTGTATAGTATACTCATGATAATTGTATTGATACAAACCGACTTACCTGAGCCGGTAGCACCTGCAATTAAAAGATGTGGCATTTTTGCGATATCCGTAACCTTAACCTTGCCTGCAATATCTTTTCCCACTGCAAAGGTAATCTTTGATTTGGCATTTTTAAATTCTTCAGACTCCACAAGCTCCCTGAAGGAAACAGCAACACTCTGGCTGTTTGGCACTTCGATGCCCACAGCGGCTTTTCCCGGGATAGGAGCCTCGATTCGTATATCTGCTGCAGCCAGATTGAGCTTTATATCATCTGCAAGATTCACAATCTTTGATACCTTCACTCCAAGCTCCGGTGTAATTTCAAACCTCGTAACAGCAGGACCGCAGCTTATGTTATTCACCTTTGCATTCACACCAAACACATTGAGCGTCTGCTCCAGCTTTGCAGCCGTCTCACGCAGATGGGCCTGCGAATCACCGGTTTTACCCCTGTCGGGAGCCTTAAGCAGATCAACCGTTGGAAATACATACGGCTTCTGCTGGATTGCATTTTCTGCGTCATTTGCTGCTATCTGCTCGCTGACTTTTTCAACCTCTTTGGCGAGCTCATCCTTGTCTGATTTGACATTTTTCTTACCTGACTCTGCTGCAGGTGGTTTTGTCATTACCGCATCTGCAGCCGGAGCTGATAATTTTGATTGCAGCTCATTATCTTCTTGTATGCCAAAATCATCAGATATATCAGGCTCCACGCAGCCCGATATAGGTATCTGCGACACATGGCTTTCGACTGCTGCACCCGAGCCGTCCGGTTTCATGCCATTAATCTGCTGCAGGGTCCTTCTTCCAAGCTCATCTGCATTGTCGCTACCGGCTGTGCCACCCAAAATCGAAACTAGCTCCGATGCCACACCAAAGTCAGGTGTCTGCACTATCTCACCTGCATCCCCTGATGTAAGGCTTGTCGTCTTTTTCTCCTTTATTGCAGGTGAACTCGGGTAATTCTCTATAGTTATCTCACCAAGCGCATCTGTAGCAGCTGCACCTTGTCCAAATATCCCCACATGCGCTGTATCACTATCTGCCATGCCTGAATCCAGCGCGTTTTCACTGCCATCAATTTTTGTATCAAGTGACACGCCTGTTATCTTATTGTCCATCCTTCGGCCGGCACGCTTACTCCTTCTGCCACCTTTTGCAGCCTCCTTTATGTCACTGTCTGTATCATCTGAAGCTAAACCCTCTCTTGTCTGACGCTCTCTTGACTTATACTGCCGATACTCCTGATATCTCTCATTATTCTCACGCGCTGACTCGTATACCTTTCGGCCGCCGTTTCTCATGCCCTTCATAAATGATTTACCGGTAATGAGCACAAGACAGATAATCATCACAACTATTGTCACCACGTATGCACCTATAATTCCTACCGCCGGAACTAAAATGTAGCCTATAAGAGCACCTATAAATCCACCACCTGAATGCCTTTCAACACTGTCAATGTATGACTGCACCGGCGAAACCGCGAATTCACCATACACTGCCAGGTACATAAACACACATATAAACCATATGAGAACTATGGTCATAACAAGCTTCATGATAGCATATGAATTGCCCTTATTGGACACAGCAAAAAAGCTGCCCACCAGAAGCACAAGCGGAAAAATATATGCCACCATTCCAAATACACCAAAAAGGAAACCGCTTACTGCGTTTCCCAAATGACCGCCTATTCCAAAATTGCTTATAAATAAAAGGATTGAAACAGCTACTACTATCCAGAGAAATATTTCCTTTTTAAAAGCCTGCTGCCTCTCTATTTGAGCCATTCTCTCCTTTTTTGTCTGTCTTTTTGCTGAGGATTTCTTCCTCGTTGCCATGTAACTAACCTCCGTATTTTGATTTACAGAGTATATAATAACATATTTCTTCTGTTCTGTGTAAATTTTCTAAAGTAATTTTTCGATTTTGTGATTAAAGGGTCAAAATGTATCATGCACCTAATATATAAAAAATGCCCCGCCGTAAAAGGCGGGGCAAAATGTTATGCAAAAACCACAATTTCACCAAAATATTTTATTCACCAATAAGGTAATTGTATAATCCCTCATATTTGAACTTGGAAGCATTCCAAGAGAAATCATTGGCCATGCCCCTGTCCACAATCTGGTTCCACTCACGCTTCTTATCGAAGAAGATGTGCTTAGAATAATTGATGACTGCAAGCATCTCATCGGCATTGTAATTTGAGAACGAGAAACCATCTCCTGAATTCTCATACTCATTGTAAGGCTTAACCGTATCCTTGAGACCTCCTGTCTCACGAACAATCGGAACTGTACCATAGCGGAATGAGATAAGCTGTGTCAGACCGCAAGGCTCAAATCTGGATGGCATCAAAAATGCATCAGCAGCCGCATAGAGCTTGTGAGCCAGATCATCGGAGTAACATATATTTGCTGAAACCCTGTCAGGGTATTTCCATGCATAGTGTCTGAACATATTCTCGTACTGAGGATCTCCTGTACCGATAACAACAAGCTGTGTGAAATCGTCCACGATACCCTCAATCACATGATTGATAAGGTCAAGACCTTTCTGGTCTGTAAGTCTTGAAATAAGACCTATCATATACTTCTTCTTGTCAACCGCAAGGCCAAGATCCTGCTGAAGCTTTGTCTTGTTGTTGAACTTCTTCTTTCTGAAATCGGAAGCATTGTAATTGCAATAGATTCTGCCATCAGTCTGTGGGTCATAGGCATTGTAATCAATACCGTTTACGATACCCTGCATGTCAAAATGTCTGGCACTTAAGAGCCCGTTTAATCCCTCACCATAGTACTCTGTCTGAATCTCGTTTGCATATGTATCACTGACAGTTGTGATATAGTCAGCATATACAAGACCACCCTTAAGCATATTTGCGTCCTTCTTGAACTCAAGCTTGTCCGGTGTGAACAGATTGTCTGTAAGACCTGAAACACCCTGTACCCATTCCTTGTCCCAGATACCCTGGAACTTGAGATTGTGAATAGTGATGATAGTCTTGATACCCCAGAAGAATGGATTTGCGGCAAACTCATTCTTTAAATATACAGGCAGAAGTCCTGTCTGCCAGTCATGGCAATGTATAATATCCGGCTTAAAATCAATAAGCGGGAGCATTGAGAGTACAGCCTTGTCAAAGAATGTATACTTCTCAATCTCAAACTTTGTGTCAGAAGTATATGGAGAAAATCCTGTAAAGAACTCCTGATTGTCGATAAAGTAATATGTAACGCCGTCCTGCTCATATTTGAGCACTCCGACATACTTGTCCTGCACGTATGGACCTGAGCTCATATAAAAATGGGTAACATACTCAAAATTATTGCGATACTGCTCCGGTATACAGCTATAATCAGGTATTACAACCCTTACATCCCAATAGTTCTTGTCAAACTCTTTAGGAAGTGCACCGCACACATCTGCAAGACCTCCTGTTTTTATAAATGGTACACACTCTGAAGCTACAAATAGAATCTTTTTCATATTCTCCTCCCGCTAAAACCCGTGATATATAATATTTAGTTTACTCTTCCCAATTGTGGTATACTTCCTGAACGTCGTCATCATCATCAAGAAGGTCTAAGATACGGCCGATATTCGTGATGTCAGCTTCATCTGTCAGTGTGACATATGTCTGTGGAATCATTGTGACCTCTGCTGAAGCCATTGTGATACCTGCCTCCTCAAGAGCAGCCCGGACTGCATCAAAATCAGCAGGTGCAGTTGTGATTTCGTAGCTGTCATCCTCATCGGCAAAATCCTCAGCGCCTGCATCGAGTGCCTGCATCATAAGGTCATCTGCATCCATATCGCACTCTTCCTTGTCGATGATGATCTGACCCTTCTCGTCAAACATGTATGATACACAGCCCTGTGTACCGATGCTTCCCTGGCCCTTTGTAAAGGCATTGCGGACATTGGCCGCTGTACGATTCTTATTGTCTGTAAGACACTTTACGATAATAGCTGTGCCTGATGGTCCATAGCCCTCATATGTAGCTGTCTCATAGTTTACACTGTTGCCGTCTCCTGCTGCCTTCTTGATACCTCTTTCGATTGTGTCGTTTGGCATATTGTTGGCCTTTGCCTTGGCAACTACCTGTGCGAGCTTGAAGTTATTGGCAGGATCCGGTCCTCCCTCTTTAACTGCAACTGCGAGCTCTCTACCGATCATTGTAAAGATTTTGCCCTTTGCAGCATCATTTTTCTCTTTCTTATGCTTGATATTCGCAAATTTAGAATGTCCTGACATAATTTGTATCCTCTTTTCTACTTTTAAAAATAATCCATACCTTATAATATCATTTTTTCTCTTCCGGCGCAAGTTTCTTAATCATTACCTGCTTAATCACCTTATCCTCGACGCTCATAACAGAAAATCTGTAGCCATATGCGCTAATCACAGTCTTATCCCCCTCCTCCGGAATCTTATCCGAAAGCGATATGATAAAACCGTTAAGTGTCTCATAGGCATCATCATCAACAGGCAGTGACAGCGCCTCCTTCACATCGGAAAACTCAGTCATGCCGTCCATGATAAATGTCTCGTCATCACTCTTTCTGATGTAGTTTTCTTCCTCATCGTGCTCATCCTCGATATTTCCGACAAGCTCCTCGAGTATATCCTCCATCGCGATAAGCCCTGATATCTGTCCGTACTCATCCACCACCATCGCAAGATGACTCTTTTTAGACTGCATCTTTTTAAACAGATCATTGATGTTTACCGTCTCGGGTATAAAGTCCACCGGTCTGATAAGCCCGTCTATGTCCTTGATACTGCTTCGGTAAACCTCATTTTTTTCAAAAAACGTAAAAGCATCCTTGATATGTAAGACTCCGATGATACTGTCAACATCGTTTTCATAGACCGGAAACCGTGATTTGCCTGTATCTATAATAAATTCGATTGCATCAATAAAGGACATATTGCCATCGAGGCTGACAATATTCTTGCGGTGAGTCATGATATCCTTTACTTCCTTATCATCAAACTCAAACACATTGTGTATCATCTCTGCCTCAGACGCAAGGATTGTGCCCTGCTCGTGTCCCTCTCTGACCATGGAAATAATTTCTTCCTCTGTGACATCATCGTTTCCAAGTATTCCATCGAGAGTCTTTTTGTTGTTTTTCATTCCGTAGAGCAATACTCCAATACACAAAAGAAGTATCACTACAAGTATTGATAAAATTATAATTGCATATAACATAATGTTTTATTATCCTATGTAATAAGTTCTAAGCTGATTTCAAGTGCTCTGTCTATTTTAAGCAGTGTATCCTCATCAAGATGGCACACCTTATCCTTTAGTCTTTTTTTGTCGATTGTACGAAGCTGCTCTAAAAGCACAACCGAATCCTTTGCAAGCGCATACTCCTTGCAGGCAAGCTCCACGTGGGTAGGCAGCTTTGCTTTATGCATCTGCGAGGTTATGGCTGCGCAGATTACTGTCGGGCTGTGTCTGTTTCCGACATCATTTTGTATTATAAGGACAGGTCTTATCCCACCCTGCTCTGAGCCTACAACAGGCCTTAAATCAGCGTAATAAATATCTCCTCTTTGAATAATCATACACGAATACACTCCATATTATGGTATACAAAAAGTATCTCCAGATTTTTCGAGTGTATTCTTAAAAGTTACACTTTTTTAGTTTTTGTGGTAGATTCTTGGAACACGCGGTGTGATAAGACACGCAAACTCATAGTTGAATCTGCCTGACAGCTCACCTAACTGCTCCATTGTGATTGTCTCATCCCCGTCTTTACCGAGCAGAGTAACCGCATCGCCTATTTTCACATCAGGTATGTCTGTCACATCAACCATAAACTGATCCATACAGACTCTGCCACATATAGGCGCTTTTTTTCCTTTTATGAGAACCCAGCCCTTGTTTGAAAGTCCTCTTGAATATCCATCACCATAACCCACCGGAACTGTTGCTATCCTCATAGGATGCTCTACCGTGAATGTGCCACCGTAGCTTATGTGCCTGCCCGGCTCAAGCTCCTTTACATAAGCAACCCTGCTGTGCAGCGACATAACAGGCTTTAGGGAGATTTTACTCTTGTCTACCTCCTCTGACGGCCACAGACCATAGAGCGTGATGCCTGCTCTTACCATATCCATATTGCACTCCGGAATTTCTACTATTCCCGCACTGTTTGAGCAGTGCTTGATTGCAATCTCGACTCCTCTTGCCTCAACAAGAGCTATCATCCTCTTAAAAAGATCAAACTGCTCAAAGGCAGGCTCCTTTGACAGCTCATCTGCCCTTGCAAAGTGAGTGAATATTCCCTCTATCATAATATTCGGCAGCTTAGCAATCTGTGCAATAATATCTGCACTTTCCTCTGTCACCTGAAAACCTATACGACACATGCCGGTATCTATCTTGATATGTATCTTACAGGTTTTATTCTTAGCGACAGCGATACGCGATAGCTCCTTAGCAGTCTCATATGTACATACCGCCGGTCGCACATCATTGTCCACTATCTCCTCAAACTGCTCCGGGAAGCTGAGTCCTAAAATAAGTATCGGCTTTTTCCTGCCTGCCGCAATAAGCTGCATTGCCTCGTTGCTTGTAGCAACGGCATAGCCCCACAGATACGGAAGCGGCTCCAGTACCTCTGAAACAGCCTCAGCACCATGACCGTAACCATCAGCCTTTACGACTGCTGCCATCATTGTCCCCGGCTTTAGCTTATTATGCATCGACTCCATATTATATAAAATTGCATCCAGATCTATATCTGCTCTGATTCTGTTAATTGCCATTTTTTTCCACCTTAATCCAAACTTTATCTAATCCATCAATAATTTCACTTGCTATCATACCATAAGAGCCGGTATTGTCAAATACCATATCACCGGCAAGTCCATGAATAAATGCACCGTATGCCGCGGCCTTTTTGGTGTCACGCCACTGTACCAGAAGACCTCCCACGATACCGCTTAGCACATCTCCGCTTCCGGCTGTTGCCATACCGCAGTTGCCGGACAGATTGATAAACTTTTCGCCATCAGCCGCTGCGATAATCGTACGAAAATCCTTAAGCACACAAGTCACATTGTACAAGCCTGCAAACTCTCCTGCCACACCGATGATATCTTCCTGTATATTAGCAATGCTCTTTTTCATAAGTCTGGACATCTCGCCCAGGTGCGGAGTCACGATGACAGGCATTTTATGCTCATTAAGTAAAGTCAAGTTGTCTGATATGATATTAAGCGCATCCGCATCAATCACAAGAGGTATCTCTGCTGTTTTTAGTACTGTTTCAACTAACATTTTGGCATTATCAGACTTTGAAAGACCTGGACCTATCACCACTGCATCTGCCCACTCAAGCTCCGTCTCAAGTGCTTTAGCTGACGCGATATCAGTACAAAGCAGTGCTTCCGGCAAAGCACATTGGATTATTGAGCGGTTGCACTCCGGCGTTATAATTTTCACAAGCCCTGCTCCGCTTTTGTATGCAGCCTTTGCCGAAAGCACCGCCGCACCGGCCATATTGCGGCTTCCTGCTATAACTAACAGTTTTCCGAAAGTTCCCTTGTTGGAGTGTGCCGGTCTGTTATCAAGCTTCTTTAAATCAGACTCATCAAGAGCCCTTACTGATGGCGGATTACCACAAAAGCTGTGGTCATCTATGCCTATAGGCACCACCTTAACCAGACCGCAATAGTCACAGCCCGGCCACAGGAGAAGGCCAGTCTTCTTATAAGAAAAAGTATATGTGAAATCTGCTTTAAAAGTGCATCCCATCACATGTCCTTTATCAGAATCCACTCCCGACGGCACGTCGACCGCCACCCTGTAAGCATTTGCCTTGTTAACAGCTGAAATCACATCTGCTAAAGAGCCTTCTATGGCTCGCTTAAGCCCTGTGCCAAACAATGCATCTATTATTACGTCACTTTTACATACACACTCAATATCAGAAACCACCTTAAAGCCATACCTTGCGTATATATTTTTCTGCAGCTCAAAGAGCTCACTTCCTGCCTCATCTGTGCCAAAAGCATAGTACAGCACGCATCTGTATCCGGCCTGATTTAAAAGTCTTGCTATCGCGATACCGTCTCCTGCATTATTGCCTCTGCCACATATCACGGCAAACTCCTTTGATTTATCAAAACATGCAACAAGCTCCCGGACAACACCGGCCGCAGCCTGCTCCATCAGCACCACCGAAGGAACCAAAAAGACCTGTGATGTTGTATCGTCCAGAAGCTTCATTTCATTACCTGTAACAATATATTCCAATATCAATTCCCCTTATTCTCATTGTTTGCATTATCAGTATTTGCATTATTGGCATTGAAAACCATAGGATCGTCATATTCAATATCAAAAAGATCCAAAACCTCAGCGCCAAAAATATCATGAAGATACGAATAAATCTCCCTGTTGTTAATATCTCTGTTCTGTTTTCTGATTACATTTTTCTTAAGTTCAACTCTTATATTTGCAATCCAGTCGTCAATTTCTTTTGATTCCAGTTTATTTTTCTCGATTTTTTCACTGAAGTAATCCATCGACAAAAGCATCAGCCTGTCATTTACAGCTTTTATATTCTTCTGGATTTCAATAAGCTCTCCCTCAATGTTGTCAGCTTTCTCATTTATCTCATCTATAAGCTGCTTATCCTTGTCACGGTTTTCATCGCCGTCATCTCCCATGTTGGCAACAATATTAGACATAATTTTCGACTTAAGCTTTTTTAAATTCTTAAGCTCATTGTTGTACTTTCCCTGCAGCTTTAACAGCTCATCCAGATCTTTTTCCGTGGCTGATATTTCGTCAGTCTTACCATGAATGGCAAAAAGTCTGTGCCACTTCTGGTCTAAAACCAGTAAAGGCACCTTTTTTCCTTTTAATGCAGCCTCAAAATCTTTTTTATCATTCATAAGACTCACCCTCTATTTATTTTTGGAGTTTTTAACAATATTATAGCTGAGCTGCATAAGGCTGTCAGACAGATGAACACTCTCCACAACCACATCTTTATTTGGAATTTCAAGATCCACATGTGCAAAATTCCATATAGCCCTTATTCCTAAATCCACAAGCTTTGACGCAATAGAGTCAGCCTTTGACTTTGGCATGGTGAGCGCCGCAATATCCACCCTGTGTGTTCTGCAATACTCATCCAGCTCACTTAACATAAGGATTGGAATACCTCGCACACTCTCCTGAAAGCTCAGGATTTACGTCAAAAAGCGCTGTTATGACAAAGCCAAGCTTTTCAAACTTTACATAATTGGCGAGTGCCTGGCCCAGATTGCCTGCACCGATGATAATTATTTTATGCTCTGTGTTAAGTCCCATTATCTTTCCGATTTCCTCGTAGAGAAACTGAACATTGTATCCGTATCCCTGCTGTCCAAAGCCACCGAAATTATTGAGATCCTGTCTGATTTGTGAAGCTGTCACTTTCATTCTGTGACTCAGATCATTTGATGAAATACGCTCCACTCCCTCATCCAAAAGCTCTCCGAGATATCTATAGTATCGTGGCAGTCTTCTGATAACCGCCTGTGATATTTCTTTACTCAAGTCTTATTCCTCCAATCATCAGGATATCATTTCTCTTTTAAAGACAAAAACCCAAGATTAATTATAATTTTTTGAAGGTCATCTGTCAATGTGTTAAGAATTTAACATTCAAAAAATTCATAATTATCCCCGGGTTATATCTTATTCTAAGGCTAAAAACCAAATTTCAGATTAAATTGTCTTCTCAAGCTCCTCTCTGATTGCCTTGATGAAGCCTTCGCTGTTTAAAACAGTAGGATTTTCAATTGTTGTGATGAGTGCGAGATCCTTTGTCATCTTTCCGCTCTCAATAGTCTTTATGCAGGCTGCCTCAAGCTTGTCTGCAAACTCAGAAAGTGCCGGAAGCTTGTCAAGCTCTCCTCTTTTTCTGAGTGCTCCTGTCCATGCAAAAATAGTAGCTATAGAGTTTGTTGAGGTCTCCTCACCCTTTAAATGTTTGTAGTAGTGCCTCTGTACTGTTCCGTGTGCTGCCTCATACTCATAGTATCCGTGAGGTGATACAAGCACTGATGTCATCATGGCAAGTGAGCCGAATGCAGATGAGATCATATCACTCATTACATCTCCGTCATAGTTCTTGCATGCCCAGATAAATCCACCCTCCGATTTCATTACTCTGGCAACAGCATCATCAATAAGTGTGTAGAAATATGTAATTCCAGCCTTCTCAAAAGCTTCCTTATACTGTGCATCAAAGATTTCCTGGAAGATATCCTTGAAGGTATGGTCATACTTCTTTGAGATTGTATCCTTTGTGGCAAACCATAAATCCTGCTTTGTATCAAGTGCATACTTAAAGCAGCTATGTGCAAAGCTCTCAATTGAATCGTCTAAGTTATGCTGTCCCTGAATAACGCCTGCGCCCTTAAACTCATGGATTAATTCTCTTGTCTCGGTTCCGTCTTCTGCTGTAAATACAAGCTCAGCCTTTCCGGGACCGGCTACCTTCATCTCTGTTGCCTTGTACACATCACCATATGCATGACGAGCGATTGTGATTGGTTTAGCCCATGTCTTTACGTTTGGCTCTATGCCCTTTACAACGATTGGTGCTCTGAACACTGTTCCGTCAAGCATGGCTCTTATTGTGCCGTTAGGACTCTTCCACATCTCCTTTAAATTGTACTCTGTCATTCTGGCTGCGTTTGGTGTGATTGTCGCACATTTTACTGCGACACCGTATTTCATGGTTGCCTTTGCTGATTCAACGGTCACCTGATCATCTGTACGATTTCGCTCCTCTAATCCCAGATCATAATACTCTGTCTTTAAATCAATAAAAGGTATTAAAAGCTCATCCTTTATCATCTGCCAGAGGATTCTGGTCATCTCGTCTCCGTCCATCTCTACAAGGGGTGTTGTCATCGTAATCTTGCTCATTCTTAAATCTCCTTTACTTAATAAGGTTTTCCCAACCAAGGTGTTCCATATTTTCCTTTGAATTGTTTATATGCTCTCTGGCGCATTTTTCTGCCAGCAGTGCGTCATGATTCTTAATTGCCTCGCATATCTGTTTATGCTCGTGAGTGGAGTTTTTGGCTCTCTTTGTCTCGCCGAGTGTCACCTTTCTCACTCTGCCGACATACTCATGATAGTCCTTTAATACCCTCATAAGCTCCTTGCTTCCGCCGGCCTCATACAGCAGCTCATGAAACCTATTATCCAGCTCAAGAAGCTTCTTTGCATTGCCCTTTTTCTCGTGAAACTCCGTGAGATAAATATTCTCCTCCATGGCCGCCATGAGCTCATCCGATATCCTCGTTGCAGCCCATCTGGCACAAAGTCCCTCAAGCAGAGCTCTTATCTCGTATATATCCCTGATATCGTCCGTGGAAACACCCTCCACGAACGCTCCCTTATTGGGGATGATAGACACAAGTCCCTCAAGCTCAAGCTGACGCAGTGCTTCCCTCACAGGAGTCCTGCTCACTCCAAGCTCATCACCGATATTCTTTTCCTTAAGCTCATCGCCCTTTGCAAATGTTCCTGCAAGTATACCATCCCTGATATGATTGTATACCTTGGCACTCAGGCTGTAATTATCATGTGACATGTACTAATCCACCTCACTATAATACTATATTAAGCTTTTTACAGCAATCAGTAATTTGAACTACAAGCTCATTATCTGTGATGGTAGTCACACGGCCCTCGTCGTACTGCTCATCTACCCATTTCTTTATCATGGTCACAAGCTTTGAGTTCTTATCTACTTTTCTGTCATCCGGCAGACGGTAGTAAGTGTTTATCCACAGCGCTATTCCTGCAAGTCCCGATGTATTGGACACAGCTACAAGAGGTGGTCTGTTTAAGAATTTACCTGTATCGAATATGTTGTAAATTTCCTCATTTTTGAGAAGTCCGTCAGCATGGATTCCGGCTCTTGTCACATTGAAGTTTCTGCCGACAAAAGGTGTACGGCTCGGCTGCACATATCCAAGCTCCTTCTCAAAGTACTCTGACAACTCTGTGATAACCGTTGTATCCATTCCATCGAGTGTGCCTTTAAGCTGTGCATACTCAAATACCATAGCCTCAAGTGGTGTGTTTCCGGTTCTCTCTCCGATACCAAACAGTGAACAGTTGACACCGCTTGCTCCGTAGAGCCATGCCGTAGTCGAATTGTTTACTGCCTTGTAAAAGTCATTGTGTCCATGCCACTCAATCTGTGATGAAGGCACACCTGCATGTGTGTTAAGTCCGTATATGATACCCGGAACGCTTCGAGGTATAACTGCTCCCGGGAAGTTTACTCCATATCCCATTGTATCACAGGCACGCACCTTAATCGGAATCTTGTACTCCTCCTGCAGCTTCATGAGCTCAACACAGAATGGAATAACAAAGCCATATATATCAGAACGTGTGATATCCTCCAGATGACACCTAGGGCTTATTCCTGTCTCAAGACACTCCCTGATGACTGACAGATACATATTCATTACCTCGCGTCTGGTCATCTTCATCTTATAGAAAATATGATAATCCGAACAGCTTACAAGTATACCGGTTTCCTTGAGTCCTATATCCTTTACAAGCTCAAAGTCCTTTTTGCTGGCACGAATCCACGATGTAACCTCCGGGAACTTATATCCTCTCTCGAGACACTTGTAAACAGCGTCCCTGTCCTTTTTGCTGTAGAGGAAAAACTCGCTCTGTCTGATTATTCCCTTAGGGCCACCAAGCTTATGTAAATAATCATAAATGGTAACAATCTGCTCCGTCGTGTACGGTGCTCTCGACTGCTGGCCATCTCTGAATGTAGTATCTGTAATCCAGATGTCCTCCGGCATATTGTGAGGCACTATTCTGTCATTGAATGCTATCTTAGGAACTTCTGAATAAGGAAAGAGATTTCTAAAAGTATTCGGCTCATCTACATCCACGAGCTGGTAAAAATGCTCTTCAAGCTGCAGTAAATTTGTTTTTTCGTTCATCAAAACTTCTCTCATCTTCACATCTCCTGTGCTTAGTTTTATCTTTTGAATAATTGTATACAATTATACTTTTTGTGTCAATAAAAAAATTTAAATCTTAGTGTAACACTTTGTTATGTCTATCATAACCTAGAGTGTAAATAAATTTTATTGGAGGTCACTTATGAGTGATTTAGCAGCAACAAACTGTTCATGCAGCAATACAGATAACGGATGCGGATGTTCTTCGATTTTATGGATTATCCTGTTACTGTGCTGCTGTTGTGGAAATGGTAACGGAGGCTCTTTCTTCGGAGGAAACGACTGTGGAAGTGGCAATAACAGCTGTATCTGGGCTATCATCTTACTTTTCTGCTGTGGTGGCTTTGGCTGTGGCGGCAGCAGCAATAACGGCTGCGGATGTGGCTGCGGCTGCTGATTTACATTTTTACTGCGGGTCTTTTCGGCCCGCAGCTTTTTACGATTTTTCAGTATTCTTTTTTTGCCTGCGCTGCTCTTTTTCTTTGAGCTTTTCAAGGACTTTACATTCGCCCTTCACCCTGTGCTTTTTGATGCATTCTTCATCTATCTCGTATACGTCGTGACCATCTATGATAAGCATATATCTTTTTTTAATAATATATGCTGTAAACATGCATAATGTGAATCAGGTGACATATTATATAGAAATATATTTTAAAGGATTTTTTATGGACGAGAACAGCCTGTTTACACCATTCGATGAAATAACCCAGACAAGGGAGCTTCAGATGCTTAAAACCATAATTCCATATATGCCGCATGACTCGCAAAAGCAAATGACTCTTATGGTTCACTACATATCACTTATGAATTCAATGAGAATGATAGACTCAGCACCTGCACTGTCTGTTGCGGAGACTGAAAGTATGTCAGACAGAAGGCTTTCCATGCTCAATGCCTTAAAGAAATACTGCAGCAAAAGTGAACAGGATACGATAGACAATCTTTTAAATATTTTTTCAGTTTTGGACAATAGGGAGATTTATGACAAAGCAGGAATTTTTAAATAATTTTGCACAAAAGGAAAAACCGAAGGATACAACGAGCGCCATGCCGTTTCTCATGGAAAGTATTAAGGAAGCAAAGCGTAACGGCATAGAATTCACCAAAGAAGAGGTCTATTCCATGTGTACTGAGCTAAGCAAAAACCTGCCTGAGAAAAACCGCAGGCAGGTTGAAAAGCTTTTAAAAATGCTATAATTAATTTTTAAACGAATCTGTATTTATTCGAAGTATCTTGTCTATCGGTGCAGGCGAGTTTCCCTTGCCATCCGTGCCCTCAAGGTACTTCTCCCCCGCAGATTCAAAAATGACATACAGGCTTTTATCCACACTGTCAAGCTCCTCTGAGCCCGGCGGCATCTCTATTGTGATGTCGGGGCTGTTTGGCCTTGACGACAGAGCTATGAGTGATTTGTAGCACTTGATATACGATGGCTCATTCCTGCCATAGGAGGTGCTCAGATATACCTTTCCTGAGGCATCAAATGTAACGCCCTGCACTCTGGCAGGTATCGTATATGTGCTCAGGCTTGTGAGCCTGTCGTCCTTTTTGTCATAATAATATGCTACCATCTTTGACTTAAAAAGGATATTATGAGTGGCTATCCACAGCCTGCCTCCATAGTATGTGATGCACGACGGCTTGTTTCCCACATCAAACACATCTACCACACCTGTCGCATCGATGACCTGCTTGGAATTCGCAGTGGCCATTAGAGAGATAAAATCATACGAGATGCGCTCCACAGTTGTGTCGTAGGAATTGCACACCCATACATTTTCCCCGTCAAAGGCAATTCCTCCCAGGTGGCTGTTTGCATCCATGCCAAGTGTTACGAGGTACTCTCCGTCCTCCCTGTCAAATACCATAAGCTCCCCGAGTGAGCCCTTGTCATCAGAATAGCTCGTGATAAGCACGTATTCATCCGTGATACAAATTCCCTGAGGACACTGTGCCTCACTGAAAATATAATTATTGAGAAAATCATTTTCCTTTGTCTCCGGCATGCCCGGAATATCTATTTCATCTATAAAATCGTAATCGCAATCCTTAAGCGCCAGTGTATGCGCTTTTTTATTACTCCTGTAATTGTAATGCTCTACGCTATATTCGTTGTTAATCGTCCTGACCCATTTGGCATATACCACATATCCATTTGCTTTTTCGTAGGTCAGAACATCCGCCTTTTTTGAAAAATGCTCATCCAGATACCAGCCATCAAATTTATAACCGTATTTGTGTGGTTCTCTTAGTCCCATGAATTTCTGCTTTGGTGTGATGTATCCACAATTATTGATATTGTTTGCCGCACCGCCCAGATTATAGTAAATATATGAAACACCATCACTTTCTGACATATTGTCAACCAGTGTATTTAGTGATGGCCCGGAAGCAAAAGAGGCAGCTTCTGCCTCTTTTATCTCCGATGCAAACACATGAGTATTGGTAAAAATCAATGTAAGTAATATAATTAATGCTATTCTACTCTTCAACTTCAACAAGCTTGCTTGCCCTTTCTTCTATCTGTTTTGCAGCCACATCATCCGGTGCCTGCTCATATCTGGCAAACTCATATGAGAATGTGCCGCTTCCGCTCGTCATTGAGCGAAGTGTTGCATTGTATCCATAAAGCTCCAGATAAGGAATATCCGCAACTATCTCCTGATATCCATTGTCTGTCGGGTTCATGCCCATCACTCTTGCGCGTCTCTTGTTGAGCTCACCCATAACATCACCTGTATAGCCCTCTGGCACCACTACCTTAAGAGTGGCAATCGGCTCAAGAAGCACCGGCTTTGCCTCCATAATGCCCTTTTTAAAGGCCTGCTGCGTTGCCACCTTAAAGGCCATCTCAGATGAATCAACCGGATGATAAGAGCCGTCATACAGCACAGCCTTTATACCCGTCACAGGATAGGCTGCAAGAGGTCCCTTTTTCACGGACTCTGCAATACCCTTTTCAACAGCCGGGAAGAAGTTCTTCGGTACAGCTCCCCCTACGACCGTCTGCTCAAATACATATGGCGTATCCATATCTCCTGACGGCTCAAAGGTCATCTTGACATGTCCGTACTGTCCGTGTCCGCCCGACTGCTTCTTGTACTTATACTCTACGTCAGATTTTTTCCTGATAGTCTCCTTGAAGGCTACCTTTGGACGCATAAGCTCTATCTCCACCTTGTACTTTTCAAGAAGCTCACTTGCCACTACCTCAAGCTGCATATCACCGATACCATATAGTACAGTCTGTCCATTTTCGCTGTCATTTACACTGTTTAGTGTCAGATCCTCCATTAACAGTTTCTGTAAAGACTGGGAAATCTTGTCCTCATCGCCCTTTTTCTTTGCCTTGTAGCGCATTGCCACATACGGCTTTGATATGCTTGTTCTAAGATATGTAACCGGCATATTTCTGGTGGAAAGCGAATCTGTCGTAAGAGTCTTTGTAAGCTTTGCAAGCGCTCCGATATCACCTGCATGAAGCTCCTTCACTTCCTCCACCTTACTGCCTCTCATCACATAGAGCTTTCCGATTTTTTCATCGCAGTCCCTGTGATAATTGTAAAGTACATCATCTGTCTTTAGTACACCCGAATTAACCTTGATCAGTGAATATTTACCGATGTACGGGTCAACTATCGACTTGAACACATAAGCGCTCTTTGATTTTGCAAAATCATAATCAGCATTATACACCTCATTTGTCTTGGTGTTAATACCGGTACAGCTTCTCTTCTCAGGACTTGGCAGGTATTTCACAATATCAGCCATAAGTGTATACATGCCTCTTGCGAGAATATTTGAGCCCATGAGCACCGGTACAATAGAGCCCTCAAGCACGTTTGCACGAAGTGCAGCCCTGATTTCATCATCAGAAAACTCCTCTCCGCCGAAATATCTGTCCATGAACTCCTCACTTGTCTCAGCTACAGCTTCAACTAAAGCCTCACGACATATTCCCAGGTTCTCCTTTGAGTACTCAGGCACATCAAACTTATCCACGCCTCCGCTTTCATTCCATCTCTTTGCCCTCTGCTGGATGACATTGACATAGCCCACAAACTTCTCATTCTCTCTGATTGGCAGATGGAATGGAGCTATTTTCTTGCCGTAAAGCTCCTGCAGCTTTAATACCACATCCTTGAAGCTTGCATTGTCGATATCCATGTCCGTCACGAAAATCATCCTCGGCAGCTTGTATTTCTCGCATATCTCCCATGCTCTTTTTGTGCCTGTCTGTATGCCTGCCTTGCCTGAAACCACGATGATTGCAGCATCTGCAGCCGATACAGCTTCTTCAACCTCTCCCACAAAATCAAAAAAACCAGGAGTATCGAGAATATTTATTTTGACATTATCCCACTCAATCGGTACAACCGATGTATGTATAGAGAACTGACGCTTTATCTCTTCTTTGTCAAAATCGCTGATAGTGCTGCCATCCGCTACAGTGCCCATTCTGGTGGTCTGTCCTGCCAGATATGCCATAGCTTCCACGAGTGATGTCTTGCCACAGCCGCTATGGCCTAAAAGCACGACGTTTCGAATCTTCTCAGTAGTGTAAACATTCATTTCAAGTACCTCCCTGACATTATTATAGTATGTAAACATTGTACTAATATTTTATATAATTTACAACACTTTTATGCAATCTGACGATTATTTTTTATTATTATATTTGAATAAATATGCCAATAATTTATTGCTTTATAGTGTTAAATTGGATATAATATATTGTAAATATTCAAAACCACTATAGTGCGATTTTGAGAATGTGCGTGTGGTGATTCTGAATAGTTACAATAAAGAATTAGGAGATACACATAAATGCATTTTGATAAAGTTGGCTTTATAGGGCTCGGTCTGATTGGCGGCTCGATAGCCAGAAAAATGAAAGAAAATAATCCAAAGGTCTCAATTATCGCAACAGCCGGGCATCAACAGACCATAGAGGATGCCTTTGGGCTTGGCCTGATAGATAATAATGAGCTTTTAGAGCTTAACTCTTTTAAAGACTGCGACGTAATCTTTCTGTGTGCACCGGTAAACAAAAATATCGAATACCTCACACAGCTTAAGGATATCATAAAGGATGACTGTATCATCACAGATGTAGGCAGCACCAAAACCCAGATTCACGAAAAGGTTATAGAGCTTGGCCTTGAGCGCAATTTTATCGGCGGTCATCCTATGACCGGCTCTGAAAAAACAGGCATACTCAATTCAGACAAGCAGCTTTTGGAGAACGCCTACTATATTATCACTCCTACTGCAGCAACTACTGAAGAAAATCAGAATGATTTCAAACAGTTTGTACTTTCACTGGGCTCGATAGCTCTCATTTTAGACTACAGGGAGCACGATCATGCTACCGCAGCCATCAGCCACCTGCCACATATGATTGCATACTCTCTTGTCAATCTGATTGAGCATATTGATTCCGAAAAAGAGACCATGAAAACTATCGCTGCCGGAGGCTTCCGCGATGTGACACGTATCGCTGCAAGCTCCCCTGTCATGTGGGAAAACATATGTGAGTCCAACAAAACACAGCTACTCTCACTCATGGACCAGTATGAAGCCAATTTCCATAAGCTTCGCGAAATAATTGCAGAGGGCAGTTCTCAAAAGATGATTGATTATTTCCAGGATTCAAAGAATTACAGGGATTCACTCACACTGCCCGGTGCCAAAATCCGCAAGGATTTCCACGAGGTATTTGTCGATATTGCCGACGAGGCAGGCGGTATTGCAGTGCTTGCAAGCCTTTTAGCCTTCAACGGCATCAGCATCAAGAATATCGGCATCATAAACAACCGTGAGTTTGAGGAGGGTGTACTGCGCATAGAGTTCTATGACGAAGATGCTCTTGAATCGGCTATCAGCGTACTTAAAGAAAGAAACTATACTATTCACCGCAGATGATTTATCCCGTTATATGGTTTTATTCCCAAAAACAAAGAGCCGTAAAACGAATTTGATTCGTTTTACGGCTCTTTTTATACCGTCCAATACAGCACTGTTTACAAATAAGCAGAAACCAATAACACTTTATTAATATACGCTCTCCTCAAGTACCTCATAGAAATTCTCAAAGGTCTTGCGGCAGCAATAAGGGTCTATTATCTCAACGCCCTCTGCCTTAAGCCCCGGCAAAGTAAATGACATGGCTACGCGGTGATCGTCATACGTCTTAATTTTACAGGGCTTAATACGCTCTGCCGGATAAATTCTTAAGCCATTTTCAGTTTCTTCAACCCTCACACCTAATTCCGTCAGGTTTTCCTCGATGGCGTTTATCCTGTCACACTCCTGCAGACGAATATGCGAAATGCCTTCTATCCCTACAGGTGCATTTACAAACGGTGCAATCGCCGCAAGTGTCAGCGCCTGGTCTGAGAATGTTGACAAATCCCAGCTTCCGCCATGTATATGAGCATTCTTTGGTGGCATACACACTATGCCGTCTGCCTCGTCGGAAATTGTGCAGCCCATATCCGCAAGCACATCAAGAAATGCCACATCTCCCTGCAAGCTGTTCTGGTGCACCCCAATCACCTTTGACTTAACATGTAAAAGCGGGCTCATTGCATAAAAATAGCATGCAGCCGACACATCCGGCTCTATATCATAGTCTAAGCTTTCATACGCCGCTTTCTTAGGGATAATAAAGCTGTTATTCTTTTTGTCCTGCATAACATCAAGCCCAAACTGCTTCATCATAAGACGCGTCATCTCAACATATGCCATACCATGCGTTCCTGTGACATTAATCGTAAAGTTCTTTTCCATCACTATAGCCGAGATAAGAAGGGCACTCAAAAACTGGCTGCTCTTGTCTACGTTTATATCAACAGTATCAGCATACTCCCCTGTATTTCCGATGGTAAAAGGAAAATGATATTCGTTCTCATCATACTCAATATGGGCACCCAGCTTTTCAAGCGATACAAGCAGATCCTTCATAGGACGCTTCTTCATCTGCTCAGAGGACACTATATGGTATCTGCCCTTTGACAGTCCAAGAAGAGCTGTAAGAAAACGCGCAGCGGTACCTGCACTTCCCACATCTATCTCAGCTTCATTCTTTGGTATCCTGCCTCCAAAGCCTGTTATTGTTATTTCTCTTTTATCCTCATCCACCAAAACCGGAAATCCCAGACGAATCAGTGCATCTATAAAATGTCTCGAATCATCACTAAAAAGACACCCTTTTAAAACGCTGCGCCCGCTTGCGAGTGCAGCGATTAAAAGGGCCCTGTTTGTGATACTCTTTGAGCCAGGTACACTGGTTACTATATCATGTGGATGATTTACTTTTTTTACTTTATAAATCATTGAAAATCTGATAAATATCAATCTTGAGTGCATCAGTGTCTGTCATACCGATAAACACAGCACCATAGTGATATACTCCTTCTTCACTGTCTGTTCTTCGTACAATCTCGACAACCGCATCCACAACCTCCTTGGTCCAAATTTGGATCTTGGTGTCATAATATGTATGTATATCGAGAGGTACCTTTGCATTAAATCCTATACCGCTTCTGGAAATATCTGTGACATCCACATGACAATACTTAAGTGTTGTCACTCCGTCCTCATCCAGCCGCTCTAACTGTACCGATACATCAATGTCAAGTCTTTTATGTCTTCTCTTTTCTTCCATTCACTTTACCCCATCTATTATATTATTGACTAAGGGAACAAATTACCCTCAAACAACATATTAGTATATATGACTGATTTTTACAAGTAAAATTTATTCAGCTGCCTCATCGTCCATATGCATATCGTTCGTTATAAACATCGCATCACCAAAGCTGAAAAACCTGTATCTTTCCTCTACAGCCTCTTTGTATGCATTAAGGACATGCTCTCTGCCTGCTAATGCTGACACAAGCATGACAAGTGTAGACTGCGGCAGATGGAAATTTGTAATCAGACAGTCAATCACCTTAAAGCTGTATCCCGGATAAATAAAGATATCCGTCCATCCGCTGCACTCTTTTAACATGCCGTTTTCATCGGATGCTGCCTCTAAGGTACGAGTGCTTGTAGTGCCGACAGATATTATTCTGCCGCCATTTTTCTTTGCATTATTAATCTTGTCTGCAGCCTCCTGTGACACCATGTAAAACTCAGAATGCATATGGTGATCAAGCACATTATCCACCTTTACCGGTCTAAACGTGCCAAGCCCCACATGTAAAGTCACCTCTGCTATATCCACTCCCTTATCCTTTACCTGCTGTAAAAGCTCCTTTGTGAAATGCAGTCCTGCAGTAGGCGCAGCGGCTGAGCCGTCATACTTTGCATATACTGTCTGGTAGCGGTTCTTGTCCTTTAGCTGATGTGTGATGTATGGCGGCAATGGCATCTGTCCGAGCTTATCAAGTATCTCCTCAAAAATACCCTCATAGCTGAACTTAATCAGCCTGTTTCCATCATCAACCACATCTATTACTTCACCGGTTAAAAGCCCGTCACCAAATATAATCTTTGTGCCCGGCTTTGCCTTTTTACCCGGCTTTACAAGAGTCTCCCATACGTCATTTTGTCTGCGCTTTAGAAGAAGTATCTCTATCTTTGCCATAGTGCCTTCCTTCACGCCAAAAAGACGTGCAGGAATTACCTTTGTATTGTTGAGCACAAGGCAGTCGCCCGGTCTTAAATATTTAACAATCTCCTTGAACACATGATGGCTGACTTCTCCTGTCTTCTTGTCAAGCACCATGAGTCTTGAGCTGGAGCGGTCCTCCAGAGGATCCTGTGCTATTAGCTCCTCCGGAAGATCATAATCAAAATCTTTTACGTCCATAATTTTCCTATTCCTAACACTATACTAACGTCTAACCACGAAGTGTGATACCTGCAGTCTCTTTAAGATGAGCAAGTATATCCTTTACAAAGCCCTCGACCTTCTTAGTCTTAAGCTCCTCATCCTTTGGTGTAAATACTACACTGTACGCCATGCTCTTCTTATTCGGAGGAAGCTGTACCCCCTCGTAAACATCAAACAGTGTAACATCTGAGACATAATCACAGGCTTCCCTGATACCGTTTTCAATCTGCTCACATGTGATATCCTTGTCCACAACAAAAGCAAAATCTCTCTTCTCATCATCAAATTTTGAGATTGGAGTAAATACTCTGTCCTTTCCATACCACTGTGAAAGAACTCTTAAATCAAGCTCCATCACATATGCCGGTACTCTCATGTCAAGCTCATCGCATATCTCATATCTTACCTGACCGAGATATCCGATTTTTTGTCCGTCACAGAATACCTCTGCTGTCTGATATGGATGAAGGAATGGCTTTTGAGCCGGCTTGTATGTAAACTTCACATCAAGCGCATCTGCTACAGTCTCAGCCAGGCCCTTTATAGTAAAGAACGATTCATCCTCACCGAATACGCCTGCGCAAAGTGTCTCTCTCTCATCCGGATACTCTGTAAGCGGAAGCTCCTTTGCGATAAAGATATTTCCCAGCTCAAAGATTCTTCCCTCCAGGATACCCTTCTTCTGGTTTCTTGCTATGGCATAAAGCATCTCAGAAGCAAGTGTTGTTCTCATAAGCGAGAGGTCAACATTGATTGGGTTTATAAGCCTGATAGCATGTCTTTCAGGTGCATCCTCCGGGAATCTGAGCAAATCAAGATCAGCAGGTGAGAAGAATGAGTAATGTATTCCCTCATACGCGCCTGCTGCACAAAGCACCTCTTTTATCTTGCGCTCTGTCTGCTGTCTAAGGTTGAGTCCTCCGAGTGTAACCTGTGCCGTAGGCATGAATGCAGGAATGACGTGGTCATAGCCATACATACGGATAACCTCCTCGGCCACATCCGGATAATCCTCCATATCCTCACGATATGCAGGAATCATGAGCGTCAGCTCATCACCGCTTACAACCGGTGCAAAACCTAAATTTGTGAGTATTCTCACAATATCCTCTGTAGGTACCTCTATTCCAAGCACACCATTAACCTTTGCAATAGAAACCTTCATCTCTTTTGGCTCAAGTGAGTTTCCAGTAGTCACCTCAACGTGAGTTGAAGAAACCTTACCACAGCCAAGCTCCTCCATCAGGTGAAGCGCTCTCTTCATGGCCATGGCTGTTGTGTACTCGTTTACACCCTTTGAGTAAAGTGCACTCGAATCAGATGACTGTCCCAGCGCACGTGAGCTCTTTCTGATATTGTCTCTTGCAAATTTTGCAGACTCAAACATTACCTCTGTGGTTCCGTCGTTAATCTCAGAGTTTAAGCCGCCCATGATACCGGCGAGCGCAACTGGCTTCTTTCCGTCACAGATAACGAGGTTATTGCTGTTTAACTCAAATTCCTTCTCATCAAGTGTGACAATTTTCTCTCCATCGTTTGCACGTCTTACTACAATCTCATCTCCCTCAAGGTATGAGTAATCAAAAGCATGCATTGGCTGTCCGAGCTCTTTTAAAACAAAGTTAGTGATGTCTACCACATTTGATATAGAGCCTATTCCAACAAGTGCAAGACGCTTTCTCATCCATGCCGGTGACTCGGAGATTTTTACATCATGCACATAGTGAGCTGTGTAGCGAGGGCAGATGTCCTGTGCCAGGACAGATACCTTGAAATTTTCCTTCTTCACATCATCAGCAGTATAGTCAAGTGCAGGCTCCTTAAGCTCTTTTCCCAAAACAGCAGCAACCTCTCTTGCCATGCCATATATACACTGGCAGTCAGGTCTGTTTGCTGTGATTGCAATATCAAAAATCCAGTCATCAAGGCCGAGGATAGGTTTTACATCATCTCCCGCCTTAGCATCCTCAGGTAAAACCAAAAGTCCGTTGTAGCCTGCACCCGGATAGAGGTCCTCATTTAAGCCAAGCTCTACGCCTGAGCATAACATTCCATATGAATCATATCCACGCAGCTTGCCCTGCTTTATCTCCATCACGCCCTCTATTGTAACATGATCCTTTGCTGTGGCATATACTGTGGCACCGATAAGTGCGAGAGGATATTTGCCCCCTGCCTTTACATTATCCGCTCCACAGCAGATCTGGAATGTGCCATGTGCTCCGGCATTTACCTGACATAGACTCAGGTGTGTCTCAGGAATCGGCTCACATTTTTCTACAAGGCCGACTACTACGTTTGAGATATCCTTTCCCACCTCATATGATTCCTCAACCTCGAAACCACATGAGAATAATTTTTCCTCTAACTCCTTTGGTGTTACATCTATATCTACATAATCTTTTAACCAGCTAAGTGGTGTTAACATAATTTTTGCCTCCTGTTATATATTCAAGAAAAATGAATCTAGTTGTCATCAATCTGGTCTAATACCCTAAGGTCTGACTCGAATAAAAGCTTGATGTTGTTAATTCCGTATTTGAGCATTGCAATACGCTCAAGACCGATACCAAATGCAAAACCACTGTACTCATTTGTGTCTATGCCACAGCCCTCAAGCACCTTTTTATTTACTACGCCTGCACCAAGCACCTCAATCCAGCCTGTGCCCTTGCATAAAGAGCAGCCCTTGCCGTGGCACTGGAAGCAGCTTACATCAACCTCTACAGACGGCTCTGTAAATGGGAAGTATGAAGGACGAAGACGTGTTGTGACATTCTTTCCGAACATCTTCTTTACAAGCTGGTCAAGCATACCCTTTAAATCGCACAGTGTGATTCCCTTATCTACCACAAGACCCTCCATCTGTGTGAACATAGGAGAATGTGTCGCATCATCATCTGAACGGAAAACCTTACCCGGTGAAACAACCTTGATAGGCGGCTTCTTTGCTTCCATAACGTGAATCTGTCCTGCTGAGGTCTGTGTACGCAGTAAGAACTCAGGTGATAAGTAGAATGTATCCTGCATATCACGAGCCGGATGATCCTTTGGAGTATTTAAAGCTGTAAAATTATAGTAATCATTCTCGATTTCTGTTCCCTCGTAAACCTCAAAGCCCATAGATGTGAAAATCTCTGAGAGCTGGTCCTTTACCTGTGTTACGGGATGAAGATTACCCTTTTTGCTTCTCTTTGCAGGCATAGTGACATCTATTTTCTCACTCTCATACTTGCGCTTAAGTGCCTCTGCCTCAAATTTCTTAACCTTCTCATCAAGAAGCTTCTCAACTGCCTCACGGGTCTCATTGACCCACTGGCCTACCTTTGGTCTCTCATCAGGAGCAACATCCTTCATGCCCTTTAAGACTGCTGTGAGCTCACCCTTCTTTCCAAGAATTGCAGCACGCACATCATTTAATTTTTCAAGGCCGTCAGCCTTATCAATTTCAGCAAGTGCTTTTTCTCTGATCTGTTGAATTTTGTCTCTCATCGAATTTCACCTCATAATATTTTTCTTAATTTGCATAAACTCGTAACTTCAAGTTTGAATTCGCCGTTTATGCGATAAAAAACGCCCCTGCATGGCTATTAAACCATGCAGGGACGAAAATTCCGCGATACCACCCTGATTTCCATTGAAGAAATATCCAATGGACTCTCATTGATATGTGTAACGTACATAACACGTCATGAACTACTGTGCTTCATCCATGCAGCTTCAGTGTGAACTTCAATCAATAGCCTTTTTGTAAGACTGCTTTCAGCCGGTGACAATCTCTCTCTGGTCAAAGTACTATAATCTACTATGCACCTTCATTGCTTTTATTATATATAGCTGCGACATATATATCGCAAATGCTTATTTCTTAATAACACATAAGTCATTTTAGCACAATCTCTATATTTTGCAAGTAGAAAATTTTATATTTGATTTATATTTTATTTCTAAGCCCCTTAGGATAATGGTTTTTAACCTGTGTACCATTCACCTTGCCCCAGCCGGCCGGATATCCGTCCACACATACAAGTGCCCAGCCCTTTTTACATTCAGCCGCCTGCTCATCAGATAACATAACTGACTGACCATTGAAAAAGCCTGTTGTCTGCGGATCATCCCAGGTAAGCTTTACTACGTTTTTAGCCTCACTTAGCTTAAGTGCAAATGCCAGCGAATGCGACGGCTCAAAGCGCTGTTTTTTGAACTCTCCTATATGAAGCCCTGCGCGCTGCACCTTAAGACCCTTAATATCCACTTCCATATCAGGCAACCTGTAGAGCTGCTCCCCAAACATGACAAGCCTTGAGTTTTTTATCCATGCTGCCATATCCTCTGATATGGTCTCATCAAGAAACTCTGAGAGAAGCTTCCTATTTTCTTTTGTAAGAGCCGGCTTCGTTTCATTTTTCCTGTTCTTACTATTTTTGTTCTTTTTGGTTTTCCTGTCAGCTTTAAGGTCTATGTCCACACTGCCTCTTCTCACAAGCTTTGCCACAAAATGCCCCTCTCCGTCCACCTTATGTGGCCAGAAGCGCTCCATTTCTTCAAGTGTAAAATCAGGATGTCTCTCCAAAAAATACTCAATTACATCCTCATTTTCTTCCTTCGAGAAGGTGCAGGTGCTGTACACTATCGTACCTCCCGGCTTAAGCATCACAGCAGCATTATCCAGTATTTCCTTCTGCCTTGCCGCACAGATTGCCACATTTTCCATGCTCCACTGCTCTATTGCCTCAGGCAGCTTTCGAAACATTCCCTCTCCTGAGCAAGGTGCATCCACCTGTATAGCATTAAAAAAGCCTGGGAAATGTGAAGCAAGCACAAAGCTGTCCTCATTTGTCACAATCGCATTTTTGATTCCCATACGCTCTATATTCTGCGACAAAATCCGGCTTCTTTGTGTGTTAATCTCATTTGATACCAAAAGTCCGCTATCTCCTAAATATGTGGCAAGCTGTGTGCTCTTTCCACCGGGTGCCGCACACAGGTCAAGCACTCTCATACCCGGCTTTGGAGCTAAAAGTGCAGCCGCCGACATGGCACTTGGCTCCTGTATGTAGTAAAGCCCCATCTCATGATACGGATGCTTTCCCGGACGCACATTCTCATCAAAGTAATATGCCTCATTTGCCCACGAAACCTTTTTATCTGAGGATATTTTAAGTGTTTTCAATATCCGCATTCTTTCTTCCGGGCTTTGTACCTTTAATGTATTAAATCTGAGTGCCTGAAATCTGTTATTGTCATAGCTGTATAAGAAATCATCCCACTCATTGCCCAGAAAGGCCTTCATCTTTTTTTCAAACTCTATCGGTAAATTCATTGTCAAATCCTCTTGTTTTCTTACGAAATAATTACAATGTATCTTACTATCACACACATAGTCATGTATCTAAGCACTTCGATATTACCACATTTCTACTATCCATGCTATCAATTTTTTGTAGGCATATCACTGCTCACTACGTACACTGCTTATATCCACCACTGTCACATCCTTATAATAATACCCGATTATATCCTTATAGCCGCTTCCTGCCTTTGCCAGCTTGTCTGCCCCATACTGGCTGAAGCCTATTCCATGGCCGAAGCCTCCGCCGGACAGTGTATAGTGACCATTTGCACCGGCACTCACACTAAAGCAGGCGCTTGGTATCATCGACATATTCTCCCTCACGGAGCCATCGTTTAATGTAACTTTTTTCTGATAATGCCCTAAAGCCTTTCTTATATCATTCTCCGCCGTAAAGGTCTGCGATTTGTTTCCATAATTTATTGTGAGCGAAAGTACATAACCAGAATCCGACGTCTTATCGACAGAAATACCTGTTGCTGTGCCGTACTGCGGATCATTGTATGCCGATAAATCAAGCTCCGAGGTCCATCTGTAGTATGGCGAATTGTCATCCACCGACTCCACCTTGTGTATGAAATCCGGTGTACTCGAAGACCACACCTCCATATCCTCGGTTTTTCCGGCAGACGTAGAAAAATAATAACATGTTATTAAGCTTCCTCCACATGAGACAACCTGCCCTGCCGTAGCTTTTACAGCCTCGTCGGTCGACTGCTTTGTTTCTGAAGCGTTATAGACCTGAAAAGCCGTAGTATTGTCGATATTGGCTCCGTATAGCGCATACTGTGTATTTTTCATCTGTGAATACACAAAGGTTCTCGCACAAACAGCCTGGGCCTTAAGCGCCTCCGCCTCAAATGTCGACGGCATCTCCGACGGCAGCACATAGCGCACATATGTCTCCACATCGACTGTATTCACCGCCACAATGCCTGCATCTGTCCCGATAAACTCAAATGAGCCCGGATAGCTTTTACCGTTTATGCTGACATAATTTTCTGCTGAGCTCACCTTTATCTTACTTTTCTGTACATTTGCCATATATGCCCCCACATCGTCAATAGCATTGCTGCCACAGTCGGCATCATCCACATAAAGGTTAGACGCTGCGCCTGCCGCAATTGTGGGAAACGCATCATTTCCATTATTTTTTATAAGCACTCTTATATATGTCAGGTCGGGAGTCTGTCTTCTGACAATGGCACATATCCTGCCGGAATCAAGTATGTAAGAAAGTGTTTCACTTCCTATTATCAGGTCAGAAACCGATATTTCCTTAGGTGAAGTGCCTGTCTCATCATACACCGGCAGCTTGTCTGACTGCATTGGAATGTCACCCTGCCCTGCAATCTGCATGGTACCGTCTCCGTACGACAGCATCACACCTGATATATCATCCGGCTTTACCTGTATCTTTTTCACCTTCGAACCACTGATTTCAATATCACAGACACCTGTAAAGCTCTCCTCCATAGTACCCTTTGCCCTGTATAGATCTCCATCACATATGAAAATCAGCCTTCCATCGTCATTTGACACAATATATGCATTCTCATACACCATATCCTTCGTCACTGCCCTCGCCTGTTTTACAAGTGTCCCTTTTTCCTTTTGCGCCATAACAATTGCAAAAACAATAACCACGCATACCATGGTTATCGCAAGCATTATCCAGACCATCTGATTCGGCTTTTGCCGTCTTCGTCTTCTATTTGCCAAATTTCTGTTCTCCTTAACACCCAAATAGTGGTTACTGCTCAAAAAATGGGAGCTGCAAAAACAGCTCCCTTTATCATCTGTACTTAAGAATCCTTTGTGCTTTAAAAATCTTTTGTATCTCATAAATCTTTTGTGCGTCCGGAGTTCTTTTGTACATTATTATTCTTTTGTAAGAACCCAAAATGCCGGTCCTGTAATTTAGACTCCTAGCGCTCTTGCTAGGTGGGTAACCGCAGTCTGCCTTCTGCCTTCCGCTGCATAATGACGGCCTGACATCCAACAGCTCATATAGGAATCCCGTTTAAAGTAAATGTAGGTTCTAAATACACAGGGTTGTCGAACATCTCAGGTATCTTTGTAAATTCATTATACTTTATTATGTCTCATGTTGCAATGCAAAATTCATGTTAGAATTTAACAAATTTTTCTCTGGCATTTCGTAACATATTTGAAAACCAGATAATTACTGCGACGAATATAATCATCTCCACATATGACCAGTACGGTATCTTTTTGAGGCAATCCGAAACTATCGCAACTATACTGATAACAAAAATCACAATGCCGAATACAAGTGACTTTGGATAAATATAAGCTATATATCCGGCCGTATCCTTTATCTTTTTCATCTCATCCTCAGCCACAAAGGTACTTTCAATTTTGCCGCTTTTCTTCATTCGCAGTGACACAAATATTATGTAAATTCCTAGTATCAGCGTGACCGCATCTATTATAATAAAATAGTTCATTCTTCTTTCTCCTGTATTTTTATTTATTATTCCTAAATAGTTATCACGGATCTTATATATACAAAAAATATGTAAAATCACCAAAATTAGTATAACCTCATGTAAGGAAAAAATAAATGGTAAATAAGTCCCAACTATTTCTTGAACTTTTATTATTAATGTAGTAAAATGTATTTATATTTTCAAGGGGAAGGAGTTTTTAAAATGCAGCTTGACAATTTAAAAATACTTATATGCGACGATTCGATTCTCGCAAGAAAACAGATGAAGGATATAATCAATTCTATTGGTTCACCGACTATCATTGAGGCAGCAAACGGACAGCTCGCCATTGATATGTACAAGGAGCATAAGCCAAATCTCACATTTATAGACATTGTAATGCCCGTAAAGGACGGCAATGCCGCTATCTCAGAAATTATGGAGTATGACAGCAGTGCTACCATCTTCGTAGCGTCATCTGTCGGCACACAGTCCGAGCTTAAAAAGGCTCTTGCTGCCGGAGCATGTGACTTCATTCAGAAACCAATCGACAAGGATCAGGTAATAAGCCTTATTCAAAAGCACATAGGAGGAAATTAATATGTATACTCAATTTTTTGGCAATTTTCTCCTATCAAAGGGATATATCACTAATGAGCAGCTTTTTGACGCTCTCAAAGAAAAAGCTCAAAAGCACGCAAAGCTTGGTACTCTTGCTATCCACTCAGGGCTTATGACAGCTGCCGAGGTTGATTCAGTAATAGTCGAGCAGACCCATCAGGACAAGAAGTTTGGTGAGCTTACAATAGAAATGGGCTATCTGACAGACGAGCAGGTAAAGGAGCTCTTAAACATCCAAAGCCCTGACTTTCTTCTTTTAGGACAGATTCTTTTAGACAAAGGCATAATTGACAATACCACTCTCGAAAAGAGTATACATGATTACCGCAGTGAGAATGCTATTTTCGATCTTGACATGGTACTCGAGGATAAGGACAGTATAAATCATCTGATAGGTCATTTTTTTGCCAATACAGGCATAGATCCTTCTGCCATTGACATTATGTATCTTGAGCTTTTGTTTAACAGCTTCATCCGATTTGTCGGTGATGACTACACTCCGCTCTCTGCCGAGATATGTGACAGCTTTAGTGCGGACTGCATGGTACGTCAGGACATCGAAGGCAGCTATGCCATATCTACATACATAGGCATGAGTCAGACAACAGCCATCAATTTTGCATCACGCTATGTAAATGAATCATTTTCAGTATATGACGAGTATGTACAGGCATCTCTCGATGATTTCCTGAACCTGAACAATGGACTGTTTCTGGTCAACTGTTCAAATGATCAGGCTCTTGAGCTTACTCTCACTGCACCTGAGCATTTTGATGGACAGACACGCAGCTTCAATAAAGCCTGCAAGCTCAAGCTGTTATACCCTTTCGGAGCCATTCACTTTATTATTGAATTCTAATATCTCTGCAAGGCAGTTTCAGTAATCTGATAATTATTTACTCTATAATTAGAGCACAAAAAGAACATCTGCAATCAGCAGATGTTCTTTTATGTTGCGCTATATATAATTATATATCAAACAAATTACAATTATATGATTAAATGGGCAAAAGGTAACATTATATTATTACTGCACACCGAGCATTTTCTTAACAGTGTTTTCCATCTGATCCACATCACAGACTGTGTTGTGAAGAATCTTTGCATCCCTGATTTCCTCGATGGCATTTGGTACCTTAACGTTGCCAAGCTTTGAAAGCTCATCGACAAGCTCAAAGTCTGTCATTGAATCGTACTTAGGATCAATTGCATCCATCACACTTCTTGTGAATTTGAATGGACTTGCTGTAGATGCGATAACAGTCTTTGTGGCTGTATCACCTGTAGCCTCCTTATACTTGTCATATACACCTGCTGCAACTGCTGTATGAGTATCAATAATGTATCCTGTATCCTCGTAAAGCTTTTTGATAACCTCAGCGGTTTCCTTCTCACTTGTGTAATTTCCATAGAAGTCAGAAAGCTTTTCCTTCATCTCAGGTGTTACAGTGTATTTGCCATCCTTAGCAAGCGAAGCCATAAGCTGAGCATTCTTATTTGCATCATTTCCTGCGATACGGTAAATGAGTCTCTCAAGGTTTGAAGAGATGAGAATATCCATGGATGGTGAATTTGTGAGGATAAACTCTCTGTTTTTATCATACTCTCCTGTTGTGAAGAAATCGTAAAGCACCTTGTTCTCGTTTGAAGCGCAGATAAGCTTTGCAACGGGAAGTCCCATATTCTTTGCATAAAACGCTGCAAGTATATTTCCAAAGTTTCCCGTAGGAACAACGATATTTATCTTCTCATCCTTTGCGACAGCTCCCTGTGCAAAAAGCTTTGAGTAAGCATATACATAGTACACAATCTGTGGTACAAGGCGACCTATATTGATTGAGTTGGCGGATGAGAACTGATAGCCTGCGGCATCCATTGTCTCTGCAAGAGCCTTATCATTGAACATAGCCTTTACTGCTGACTGTGCCTGGTCAAAGTTGCCGTGAATACCCACTACATGAGTATTGGCACCCTTTTGTGTAAGCATCTGCTTCTCCTGAATCGGGCTGACACCATTCTTTGGATAGAAAACGATAATCTGTGTCCCCTCAACATCAGCAAAACCTGCCATAGCTGCCTTTCCTGTGTCTCCTGATGTGGCTGTCAGGATGACAATCTCGTTTTTAACATTGTTTTTCTTTGCAGATGTGATAAGTAAATGAGGCAGAATGGATAATGCCATATCCTTGAAGGCTATTGTAGAGCCATGGAACAGCTCAAGGTAGTAAGCTCCGTCAGCAAACTTAAGCGGTGCAATCTCAGTAGTATCAAACTTGCTGTCGTATGCCCTGTTGATACAATTTTTAAGCTCTTCCTCTGTAAAATCCGTAAGGAAAAGCTTCATAACCTCATATGCTACCTGCTGGTATGACATCTTAGAAAGCTCCTCAATAGAAACATCAAGTGCCGGAATGCTCTCAGGTACAAATAATCCTCCGTCATCGGCAAGGCCCTTAAGGATAGCCTGTGAAGCTGTTATTTTCTTTTCACTGTTTCTTGTGCTTGAATATAATAAATCCATTTTTTACCTCATTTCTCTTTTTATCTTATCTAAATCCATATTGCTGCATCTATATGCAGACAATTATTATCCTTTATAGTATAATAAATTTCATATATCAAATCAATAACAAAAATGCTACAATTATATAAATGTTTTAACAAACAATAACAAATATATGTGAAAGGGACACTATACATCTATGCTGCAAGGAGTATACACCGCAACAAAAAAAGATAAAACACTGTACTACCGCTCCAGTATCACCTATAAAAATAAACATATAAGCCTCGGAAGCTTTGACAGTGAGCCTGAAGCAGGCCGAGCCTACTCTGCAGCCTCATCCATACTAAATGGTCATGACAGCATTGAAGACTCATTTTATCACACATATGCCCTGGCCTTTGACAAGATTGTTACACTGATTAACTACCGGGACAACGGCATGTACATAAAGACGCCCATATATCTGCACAAAAACTATTTCAGCTATTTCATGGATATATCGTGCGAACTCAAATTTAATATAGATGACCTGTTCTACTACTCAGGGCACCGCATACTAAGGCGGCAGGGACATCTGTACGTCAACGACTACGGCATGCAGGTCACCCTGCTTAGCCGCTATGGCATACAGCCTCATGCTGTTTGCGGACGGGACTATGTATTTGTAAACAACGATTCAACCGACATGCGCTACGAAAACATCAAGCTGTTAAATCCATACCATGGTGTTGAGATTGTCAAAACTGCAGGGCTCGACAAATATAAAGCACGCATACACATAAATGGTAATTTTGTCATAGGAACCTACAACACAATCGAAAAGGCCGCTATTGCCTACAATAAAGCTGTCGATATGGCACATGCACATGGCATAGAAAAAAACTATCCGGAAAACTATATCGAAAGTATATCAGGCAAGGAATACGCGGATATTTACACTTCTGTGACTGTTTCCGATAAATATGTGCAGTATCTGCAGCAATTTGATTTATAGAACGCATATCCCACAGTTTGCATATTACCATTACTTTTAATATTGTACTAAAAACTCCCGCGGTTATATAACCTCGGGAATTTTTATAATTACTTCTGATTTATATAGTTTACAAGTCCCTCGCAGTCGATAATCTTCTGCATGAACGTTGGGAAGGCCTGTCCCTTAAACTTCTCTCCTGTTGTCTCATCTGTGATGATACCGGAATCAAAGTCCACTGTCACCTCATCACCGGCATTTATTGCCTTTGCTGCCTCAGGGCACTCAATAATAGGAAGACCTATATTGATTGCATTTCTGTAGAAAATTCTTGCAAATGTCTCTGCGATAACACAGCTTACGCCGGCAGCCTTGATGGCAATCGGTGCATGCTCTCTTGATGAACCACAGCCGAAGTTCTTGTTGGCTACCATGATATCTCCGGCCTTTACATTATTTACAAAATCCTTATCAATATCCTCCATGCAGTGTGTTGCAAGCTCCTTAGGATCAGAAGAATTCAGATATCTTGCAGGAATGATTACATCTGTATCGACATTGTCTCCATATTTAAATACACGACCGTGTGCTGCTTTCATTGTGCTTCCTCCAATCTTTACATAACATCCTTTGGTCCTGAAATCTTACCTGTAATGGCACTTGCAGCTGCAACAGCAGGGCTTGCCAGATAAACCTCAGAATCCACATGACCCATACGTCCGACAAAGTTACGGTTTGTGGTAGATACGCATCTCTCGCCCTCAGCGAGCACTCCCATGTATCCGCCAAGACATGGTCCGCAGGTAGGTGTGCTCACAATGGCACCTGCCTCGATAAATGTCTTAAGAAGGCCCTCTTCCATAGCCTGAAGATAAATCTTTTGTGTGGCAGGAATCACGATAACCCTGATACCATCCGCAACCTTTTTACCCTCAAGAATCTTTGCTGCAATACGCAGATCATCCATACGGCCGTTGGTACATGAACCGATTACTACCTGGTCAATCTTTACATCACCCACTTCATCGATGGTACGTGTATTGTCAGGCAGATGCGGGAATGAAACTGTAGACTTAAGTGTGCTAAGGTCGATTGTATACTCCTCATCATACTCTGCATCACTATCAGCCTCATACTCTGTGAACGGACGCTTTGAATGCTCCTTCATGTACTCTCTTGTGAGATCATCTACAGGGAAGATGCCATTCTTGCCGCCGGCCTCAATTGCCATATTGGCGATAGTAAATCTGTCGTCCATAGAAAGGTATTTAAGTCCCTCTCCAACAAACTCCATTGACTTATAAAGTGCGCCGTCCACACCAATCATACCGATGATATGAAGGATGACGTCCTTGCCGCTGATCCACTCAGCCGGTTTTCCGACGATATTGAACCTGATGGCAGAAGGCACCTTAAACCATGCCTTGCCTGTAGCCATTCCCGCTGCCATATCAGTACTTCCCACACCTGTAGAGAATGCTCCTAAAGCTCCGTATGTACATGTATGAGAATCAGCTCCTATAATCACATCACCTGCTACAGTCAGTCCCTGCTCAGGTAAAAGTGCATGCTCGATACCCATTTTTCCTACATCAAAGTAATTTGTAATCTCGTTCTTGCAGGCAAACTCGCGAACACATTTACAGTGCTCTGCGGACTTGATGTCCTTGTTTGGTGCAAAGTGATCCATAACGAGTGCGATTTTATCTTTATTAAACACTCCCTCCACCTTCATCTTGTCGATCTCATGAATCGCTACCGGTGAGGTAATGTCGTTTCCAAGCACAAGATCTAAATCAGCCTCAATGAGCTGTCCTGCACTGACAGAGTCAAGGCCTGCGTGTGCAGCAAGAATCTTCTGTGTCATTGTCATTCCCATGCTTATATTCCTCCTAGCATATAAAAATATTGTATTATGATTGTATCTGAATCAAGTTTACTTAAGACATCATAACATATGATTTACCATAATAAAAATACATAATAAACATATTTACCATAACTAAATCTCATGGTATAATAAACATAAATTTGTTGATGTTCACACCTTTTTGTGACAAGCAACGATTACAGCCCATTAAAAGTACAAACCACAGGAGGTACAAATGAACCAGAATCTCTCATCTTACTGGATTTTCTATACTGTCGCCAATGCCGGCAATATATCAAAGGCAGCCAAGGAGCTCTATATCAGCCAGCCTGCCATCAGCAAGTCCATCCAAAAGCTCGAGGACGGACTGGAATGCAAGCTTTTTTCCAGAAGCTCCAGAGGTGTCGTCTTGACCGATGAGGGCAGGCTTCTTTATGATCATGTAAGCGAGGCCTTTGAGGCATTAAATGAGGGTGAGGAAAAGCTGAAGCGCTCAATAGAGCTTGGTGTCGGCCAGCTTAAGATTGGTGTCAGCTCAACACTCTGCAAATACATGCTTTTGCCATATCTCAAGGAATTCATACACAGAAATCCTCATATAAGCATTTCCATCGAATGTCAGTCCACAAACGAGACCTTAAAGCTCCTCGATGAGGACAAGATCGATATAGGCCTGATTGGAAAACCGGCGTCCCTTAAGACCTTTAATTTCTATTATCTGGACAACATCGAAGATATATTTGTCACTACAAAGGACTATCTGCGCAACTTAAGCGCCCGTGGTGTCAAAAAGAGCGAGATTTTGCAAAACTCTACTCTCATGCTTCTCGATAAAGGCAATATGACACGTAAATATATTGATGATTATCTGCAGGAGAACCAGATACACGTAAAGGACTCTATAGATATATCAAATATGGACCTGCTCATCGACTTTGCCAAAATAGGCGTAGGTGTGGCCTGCGTCATAAAAAGCATAGTTTCAAAGGAGCTTGCTGACGGTACCCTGATTGAAATTCCTCTCGGCATACCAATCCACAAGCGTGAGGTTGGCTTTGCTTACAAGGAGTCTTCAAAGCTTTCCACCTCTTTACAGACCTTTATCAAGTTTTATGAGAGCTACACACCAGAGGATTTTTAAATAACAAAATATGACCCCGGAGGTATTACCTTGAAAGAACAAATACACACTATCCCCATATCAGATGCCTTTGACAATGCCGGCGAATGTCCCTTCTGCTATATAGAAAAACGCACTGAGGATCACGTCATGGATTTTGTACTTGGTCATGGTGCCTCTTACATGGAGGCTGATATACGCGACATGACCGATAAGGAAGGCTTCTGCCGGGCACATTTCAAGAAGATGTTTGACTATGGCAATTCACTCGGAAATGCCTGGATACTAAAAACCATGTACATGCGCCATATTGAGGAGATGGACAAGGAATTTAAGAGCTTTAAGCCTGATTCAGTGCAAAAGGGCGGCCTTTTCAAAAAAGCAAACGCATCCTCCAATTCCATCGTAGACTGGATTAACAAACGTGAATCAACCTGCTTTATATGTGACAGCGTAAACAAAACCTTTAATGCGTACATGAAGACCTTCTTCACTATGTACGAAAAGGACCCTGAGATAAAAGAAAAGCTAAAAAACACAAAGGGCTTCTGTCTTGACCACCTGAAGGTGGTGCTTGAGGGCGCTGATACATATTTAAAGGGTGAAAAAAGAAAAGAATTTTATGACATAGTACTTCCAATGATGCAGGAAAACATGAAGCATATCTATGATGATGTAGCATGGTTTATAGAAAAATACGATTATAAAAATAAAGATGCTGACTGGAAAAATTCCAAAGATGCTATCCAGCGCAGCATGCAGAAGCTTCGTGGAAGCGATCCATCGCTTCCGCCACATGTGCTCAAAAAATAAAATCACCCGGTATTCTGCCGGCCATCTAATGGCTGTGCAAAATACCGGGTAATTTTTTATTTCATTACGATGTTTACAATACGTCCCGGAACATAAATCTCTTTTACGATATTTCCTGTAAGCTTATCTGCAATAACATCCTTTGCCTTTGCGATAACCTCATCCTTAGGATCCTGTTTTCCTATTTCAAGAGTGCCCTTTGTCTTTCCATTGATCTGTACAGCAATCTCTACTGTATCCTCAACAGTCTTTGCCTCATCGTATACCGGCCATGGCTCAAATGCGATTGTATCGTCATGTCCCATTCTCTGCCATATTTCCTCACCAACGTGTGGACATACACATGAAAGCATCTTGATAAGTCCCTCTGCAAACTCTCTAGGACATCTGCCTGCCTTGTATACTTCATTGACAAAAATCATCATCTGGCTGATAGCTGTATTGTAGCCAAGTGCCTCGAAGTCATTTGTGACCTTCTTTACTGTCTGATGATAGATTCTTGTAAGCTTTCCGTCATCCTCTTCGATAATATTCTCAGGCTCTGTAAAGAAATTCCATACACGTGTGATGAATCTCTTAGCTCCCTGTACATTGTTGTCGTTCCAAGGCTTTGAAACCTCAAGTGGTCCCATGAACATCTCGTAGAGACGAAGTGTGTCAGCGCCGTACTCCTCGACTACATCACTAGGATTGACTACGAACTCAGGGAATCTCTTACCCATCTTGATACCGTTTGATCCAAGGATCATTCCCTGATGTACGAGCTTCTTAAAAGGCTCCTTTACAGGAGATAAGCCCTGATCAAAGAGGAATCTGTTCCAGATTCTTGAATACATGAGGTGTCCCACCGCATGCTCCGGTCCACCAACATAGAGATCTACAGGCATCCAGTGCTTTAAGAGCTCCTGATTTGCAAATTCCTTATCATTGTGTGGATCGATATATCTCATATAATACCATGAGGATCCTGCCGAGCCAGGCATGGTGGATGTCTCACGAGTACCCTTTACGCCGTTTCTGTCATACTGCTTCCACTCTGTAGCGTTCTCAAGAGGTGCCTTGCCATTCTTGCCCTTGTAATCCTCAAGCTCAGGAAGGACAAGCGGAAGCTCATCATCAGGAAGGAAATAGATTGAACCATCCTCCTTGTATACACATGGAACAGGCTCTCCCCAGTATCTCTGACGTGCAAAAATCCACTCACGGAACTTGTAGTTTACAGTTCTCTTTGCCACGCCCATCTTCTCAAGCTTGGCTGTGATAGCTTCCTTAGCATCCTCAACTACCATTCCGGTAAACTCCTCTGAGTTGATGAGCTTGCAGCCCTTTCCAAGGTAATCATGCTTCTCAAATGCATGCTCTGATACATCTGCACCATCAATTACCTGAATCATCTCGATATCATGAGCCTGTGCATACTCGAAATCTCGCTGATCATGGGTAGGAACTGCCATAACAGCACCTGTACCATAGCTTGCCAGTACGAAATCACCGATGAACATGCGCACTTCCTTGCCATTTACAGGGTTGATACAATGAAGTCCCTTAAGCTCACAGCCTGACTTCGTCTTGTTGAGCTCGGTTCTGTCCATATCGCTCTTCTTTACAGTCTCATCTATATAAGCCTGAACCTCTTCTTTGTTCTCGACTCTGTCCATAAGACCCTTTACTATCTCTCCGTCCGGAGCAAGCACCATAAATGTGATACCATATATTGTCTCAATACATGTAGTAAAGATAGAGAACTCTCCACCGCCTACAATCTGGAATTTGACCTCGACACCTGTGCTCTTGCCAATCCAGTTTCTCTGCATTTCCTTGGTTGACTCAGGCCAGTCTATCTCATCAAGACCCTCAAGGAGCTTTTCTGCAAATGCCGGCTGGTCAATAACCCACTGTTTCATATTCTTGCGGACTACAGGATAGCCGCCACGCTCTGACTTGCCATCTATAACCTCATCGTTTGAGAGAACTGTTCCAAGCTCCTCACACCAGTTTACAGGCATATCAATATGCTTTGCATATCCGGCCTCATAAAGCTTCTTGAAAATCCACTGTGTCCACTTGTAAAACTCAGGGTCACTTGTAGAAATCATCTTTGACCAGTCATAATCAAAACCAAGCTCTCTAAGCTGCTTTGAGAAGGTCTCGATATTCTTCTGAGTGAAACCGTTTGGATGATGACCTGTGTTTACAGCGTACTGCTCTGCCGGTAAACCGAATGAATCATATCCCATCGGATGAAGCACATTGTATCCCTGCATTCTCTTCATACGTGACATGATATCTGTAGCTGTATATCCCTCCGGATGTCCTGCGTGAAGGCCTACTCCTGAAGGGTAAGGGAACATATCAAGTGCATAGTATTTAGGCTTTGAAAAATCCCAAACATCTGTCTTGAATGTCTCGTGTTCTTTCCAGTATTCCTGCCATTTTTTCTCTATGGCCTTGTGATTGTATGGTTCTGACATACTTGCCTCCTTATATCAAAAACGCTCCGCCTCTCAAAGAGACGAAGGCGTATTTTTAATCCGTCTGATTAACATTCATAATTTTACACATCACACTATATTTTGTCAAGTTTTGCTATGTAAAAAACCCGGTGCATCACTGCCCCGGGTCTTATTGTCATATATATCTGACAGATTAGTTGTTGATGAGCTTGTCGCTCTCATCATTCCAGCTGTAAAGCTTACGGATTTCCTCGCCAACCTTCTCTGAAGGATGCTCAGAAGCAAGCTTTCTCATAGCCTTGAAGTGTACCTGACGTCCTGCTGGTGACATATCAAGTAAGAACTCCTTAGCGAATGTACCATCCTGGATGTCTGAAAGAATCTTCTTCATAGCTTTCTTTGTCTCAGCTGTAACAATCTTAGGTCCTGTTACATAATCACCATACTCAGCTGTATTAGAGATAGAGTATCTCATACCTGCGAAGCCTGACTGGTAGATAAGGTCTACGATGAGCTTCATCTCATGGATACACTCGAAGTATGCGTTTCTTGGGTCATAACCAGCCTCACAAAGTGTTTCGAAACCAGCCTGCATAAGTGCACAAACACCACCACAAAGAACTGCCTGCTCACCGAAGAGGTCTGTCTCTGTCTCTGTACGGAATGTTGTCTCAAGAAGTCCGGCTCTTGCTCCGCCGATTCCAAGACCATATGCAAGTGCAAGGTCCCATGCCTTTCCTGTAGCATCCTGCTCTACAGCGATAAGACAAGGTGTTCCTTTTCCTGCCTGGTACTCTGAACGTACTGTATGTCCCGGAGCCTTAGGTGCGATCATAGCTACATCTACATCCTTTGGTGGCTTAATGCATCCAAAGTGGATGTTGAAGCCGTGAGCGAACATAAGCATGTTGCCCGGCTCAAGGTTTGGCTCGATGTCCTTCTTGTACATATCTGCCTGTAACTCATCATTTATAAGAATCATGATGATATCAGCCTGCTTTGCAGCCTCTGCAGCAACATATACCTTGAATCCCTGCTCTTCTGCTTTCTTCCATGACTTGCTGCCCTCATAAAGACCGATGATGACATTGCATCCTGAATCCTTTAAGTTAAGTGCATGTGCATGTCCCTGGCTACCGTAACCGATAATGGCAATTGTCTTGCCCTCTAATAATGAAAGGTTACAATCATCCTGATAAAATAATCTTGGTTCTGCCATTTTGTTTTCCTCCTGTTATAAGTAAACTATTTATATGTAAGGATTGTCCTGTGACTAATCCAACATAACTACATCATCGGAACCTCTGGTAAGTCCTGTGATTCCCGTTCTTGCGAGCTCTAATATCTCATAGCCGCTAAGTAAGTCTATGAAATTATCAAGCTTGTCCTGTGTACCTATGAGCTCAATAATCATAGAGTCATGAGTGACATCAACTATCTTGCCGTGGAAGATCTCAGTCACATTCATAACTGCCTGTCTTTGTGTATCGAGTGCTCTTATCTTTATCATAATAAGCTCCCTGCACACTGAGAGTCCCGGCTCAAGCTTCTTGATATCAAGTACATCCTCAAGCTTCGCCAACTGCTTCTCTATCTGCTCAAGCACCTGCTCATCACCACTTGCAACAATTGTGATACGTGTGTAGCGCGGATCTGCTGTAACCCCTGAGGAGAAACTATCAATATTAAATCCCCTGCGACTGAACAGTCCTGAAATACGACTGGTCACTCCGGGATTGTTCTCAACTAAAAGAGATAATGCCTGTCTTCTCATCGAAAAACCTTCCTCACAATTTTTATTATTTCTGTTCACATGATGATAATATTACTATAATCTGTATTTGTCAAGCAATATCGTTAATATAACTTTAATTCATATTATCAATAACAATATTTATACATCCATAACTTCGATAAATGCCTGTTTTATAGTGTTTTGCAATGTATATGCCAAAGCCTGACTCTCCGGTTTACAGTATCTTCAAAAAAAAGCCGGGCGACATACACCGCCCGGCTTTAGAATTATCTAATATAATTCTGTTGTAATATATTATAACTGTGGTCCTGCTGCAACAAGTGCCTTACCAGCCTCATTTGTTGTGTACTTAACAAAGTTCTTGTTGAATCTCTCTGCAAGATCCTTAGCCTTTGCCTCCCACTCAGAAGCATCAGCATATGTGTCACGAGGATCAAGGATTCCTGAATCAACTCCCGGAAGCTCTGTAGGAACCTCGAAATCGAACATAGGGATCTTCTTTGTTGGAGCATTAAGGATATCACCAGAAAGAATAGCGTCGATGATTCCTCTTGTATCCTTGATTGTGATTCTCTTTCCTGTTCCGTTCCATCCTGTGTTTACAAGGTATGCCTTAGCGCCTGACTTCTCCATCTTCTTAACGAGCTCTGCAGCGTATTTTGTAGGATGAAGCTCAAGGAATGCCTGTCCGAAGCAAGCTGAGAATGTAGGTGTTGGCTCAGTAATTCCACGCTCTGTTCCTGCAAGCTTTGCAGTAAATCCTGAAAGGAAGTAGTACTGTGTCTGCTCAGGTGTAAGAATAGATACTGGTGGAAGTACTCCGAATGCATCTGCTGAAAGGAAGATTACGTTCTTTGCAGCTGGTGCTGAAGATACTGGCTTAACAATATTTGTGATGTGGTTGATTGGGTAAGATACACGTGTATTCTCTGTTACACTCTTGTCCTCGAAATCAATCTTTCCATCATCAGCAACTGTAACGTTCTCAAGAAGAGCATCTCTTCTGATTGCGTTGTAGATATCAGGCTCAGACTCTTTGTCAAGACCGATAACCTTAGCGTAGCATCCACCCTCGAAGTTGAATACGCCGTTGTCATCCCAGCCGTGCTCGTCATCTCCGATAAGAAGACGCTTAGGATCTGTAGAAAGTGTTGTCTTACCTGTTCCTGAAAGACCGAAGAAGATTGCTGTGTTCTCTCCGTTCATGTCAGCGTTTGCTGAGCAGTGCATTGAAGCGATGCCCTTAAGTGGGAGGAAGTAGTTCATCATAGAGAACATACCCTTCTTCATCTCTCCGCCGTACCATGTATTGATGATAACCTGCTCTTTTGATGTGATATTGAATGCAACACATGTCTCTGAGTTAAGACCTAACTCCTTGTAGTTCTCAACCTTAGCCTTTGAAGCATTGTATACTACGAAATCAGGCTCGAAGCTCTCAAGCTCCTCTGCTGATGGCTGGATAAACATGTTTGTTACAAAATGAGCCTGCCAAGCAACCTCAACGATGAAACGAACAGCCATACGTGTATCCTTGTTTGCTCCACAGAATGCATCTACTACGAAAAGCTTCTTGTTGCAGAGCTCTTTCTTAGCAAGTTCCTTAACTGTTGCCCAAACATCCTCTTTCATTGGATGGTTGTCGTTTGGATACTCAGGTGTATTCCACCATACTGTGTCCTTGGAATTCTCGTCCATAACGATATATTTATCTTTAGGAGAACGTCCAGTGTAGATACCTGTCTTAACGTTAACTGCACCAAGCTCTGTCTCCTTACCAACCTCGTAACCCTCAAGGCCGGCTTTTGTCTCTTCCTCGAATAATGTCTCGTAAGAAGGATTGTGAACGATCTCTGTTGTTCCGGTAATGCCATACTTTGTTAAATCAACATTTGCCATTTGAATAAACCTCTTTTCTATAAATTATGGATTTACATCCATTTCTTTTGTTAGTATATATGTTTGTTAAAAAAAAATCAATATCTACTTTTCAATTTACACTTATTTCACACTTTTTCGACATGTATAATATATTTCTCACACATCAGCCGTTCGCATATCTGGTAAGGAACTGCCTGGTACGCTCCTCCTTCGGATGGTCAATCACCTCATGCGGGTCTCCCTGCTCAACAATCACACCACCGTCCATGAAGATCACCTGGTCTGCAACATCACGAGCAAAAGCCATCTCATGTGTGACAATAATCATTGTGGTATTCTGCTGCGCAAGTGAACGGATGACCTTAAGCACCTCTCCGGTAAGCTCCGGGTCAAGAGCCGATGTAGGCTCATCAAAGCAGAGTATATCAGGCTTAAGTGCCAGTGCCCTTGCTATAGCAACACGCTGCTGCTGTCCACCTGAGAGCTGATGCGGATAATGGTTCATCCTCTCAGCAAGCCCCATTCTGTCAAGAAGCTCCTTTCCATGCTCATCAATACGCGCAAGGATTGCTTTTTTATTCTTTTTAAACTCAGGTGTCTCTTGTGCCAGAAGGCGCTCTGCCAAAGTGACATTCTCAAGTGCTGTGTACTGTGGAAAAAGATTAAACTGCTGAAACACCATACCAAAATGCAGCCTCTTTTTGCGAAGCTCCGCGTCCTTATCCTTGCCCTCTTTAGAAGCATCAAAGAGAGTCTCACCATTTACAATAATCTGACCACTGTCAGGTCTCTCAAGGAAATTGAGACACCGTAACAGCGTAGTCTTTCCTGAGCCCGATGAGCCGATTATGGCAAGAGCATTGCCCTCCTCCATTGAAAAGCTGACATTTTCAAGTACGTTAGTCCTTCCAAAGTGTTTTTCTATATTTCTAACCTCTAAAATTGCCATGTCTTCCTCCTACCTGAAATAATCCAGCTTTTTCTCGATATAATTAAATAAAAGTGTAAGGATTCCGACAAACACGAGATAAAATACACCTGTATAAAACAACGGCCATGTAAGTCCGTCAGACTTCATAAACGCCGCTCCCGCAAAGGTAAGCTCGTATGCCGCAATAATTCTGGCAAGAGAAGTATCCTTTACCAGAGTGATTATCTCATTTGACATAGGTGGAACAACACGCTTAATCATCTGAAGCAGAGTAATTTTAAAGAAAATCTGCTGCTTTGTCATGCCTAACACCTGTCCTGCCTCTCTCTGACCGGCCGGAACGCCCTCTATGCCACCCCTGAATATAACAGAGAAATAACATGCATAGTTGATGACAAACGCTACAACAGTTGCTGTAATACGTCCTGTCTCGTCACCACTCCATATGGCCTGATGAAGCCATAAGCCCGGTCCGTAAAATATGATGATAAGCTGAAGCATAAGCGGTGTGCCGCGGATAACCCATACAAACACATTCATGACAGCCTTGACAGGCTTAAACCTGCTCAAAAGCCCAAATGCAAATACCAGCCCCAGTGGCAGCGAAAATATAAGTGTCAGTATAAATATTTCAAAGGTGGTCCACAGACCACTCATAAGTGCTTGTGTAACAGTCCAGAACATTTTATTTCTCCCGCTCTACAACTACCTGTGCATTGTTACAGTATGCATTTGTGCATTCCATAGACTTTGTAACCTCATCTGTAAGTGTCATGCCATTCCAGACAACATCAATCTTCTTTGAATCAAGCTCCATAACCTTGTTGTCCCAGTCGATAACTACAAATTCAACATCCACGCCGAGCTTCTCACCGACAAGTCTAGCCATATCTGCATCAAAGCCAATCCATTTGTCATCCTTATCCTTGTAATCCATAGGCTCAAACTCTGTGATACCGACAATCATCTTGCCCTGTGACTTGATATAATCCACGTCACTATCGCTGTCAGACTGCTTGAACTCACAAGGCTCCTGCTCAAGAAGCGAATCCTGTACTCCGTATTTCTTTGCAATCTCCTGCGCGCTGCCATCAGCATATGAATCTGCGAATACACTGTTGATATATGAAGCAAGATCAGAGCCCTTACGGCATCCGACACCATACTTCTCTGATGTAAGCTCTGTTGTATGTACTAAATCAGGGTAGCTTGTGCCCTCTCCAATCATGGCTCCTGCCATTAAAAGGTCTATGATTGCCGCATCAGATGTACCTGATTTAACCTCCATAAGCGCATCAGCCTGTGATGAAACCGAATTGTAATTAAAGCCCTTTTCCTTTGCCACAGCCTCTCCTGCTGAGCCTGCCTCAACTGCGTAGGTCATGCCGTCGCCCTTTTCGCTTTTTTGTGTTCCTGCACCCTTGCTGCCACCACAGGCAGTCATTGAAAGTGCTAAAGTTGCTGTCAAAAGAAGTGCTAATCCTCTTCTCATGCTCATTTCCTCCATATGTTAAATAATCATTGTAATTATTCAAAATCATCCAATAACTACAACCTTTTAACATATTAGCAAATTATCACACTAAAGTAAAGAGGAATTATCCACCAAATCAACAGTTATGTTCTTCCATTTTATACAAGCCCCAGACTTTTAATTATATAAAGCCAGAGTGTCAGCGTAAACGCACTGAGCAGTGTCGTGAGCATTATCGTGGTCGATGAAATAACGCCCTCATGTCCCATATTTCTTGCCATGACAAAGCAGCTTACTGTAGTAGCTGAGCCAAGCATAACAAGAATTGCAATGAGCTCACTGTCCCTGAACCCGAATGCTACCGCAATAGGAAGAAATACAGCCACAAAGCCTACAAGCTTGATAAATGTGGCTGCAAATGCAGGCTTCGCCTTTGCGGATGCTTTTTTCAAATCAAAGGTGGCACCCATGGCCATAAGTCCCATAGGCGTTGCCATATTGCCAATGCTCGTCACAGCCTTTGCCGGTATTCCCGCAAACGGCAGACCTATAGCTGACCACAGAAGTCCTGCAACAATTCCTAAAATAATAGGATTGGTCACTATTCCCTTAAATGTCTTTTTGAGCACTGCCATGTCTATGCCGTTTTGCCCCGGCTTAAAAAATGAAAGCACAATAACCGCCATCACATTGTAAAGCGGCACACTTCCTATAATCATGACAGGTGCCATGCCTGCGTTTCCATAGATATTCTGGATAAAAGCTATTCCAAGCAGTGCCGCACTGCTTCTGTATGAGGCCTGTATAAACTCGCCCCGTATGGATTTATCCCTCCACAAACAGGAAACAAATGTTGATATTGTAATGCTTATCAGCGTAACCACAAAACAGAATACTATAAACTTAATGTTCCAAACCTTTGAAAAATCAACTGCTGCAAGATCACTAAACAGCAAAAATGGTAAAGGAATCTTAAACACAAACTTATTCATCCTGTTTGCAAAGTCTTCGTCCAAAATTCCCACTTTGCGAAGAAAAAGTCCAAACACCATCATCAGAAAAATAGGTCCTGTGGCATTTAGACAAAACATTAAATTTTCCATCTTAAGTTAAGCCTCCGTCATATCAGTAATCTGTAGTTTATAATTATACTATTTTGTACATTCCAGCTACCACAATAAGCTTTGAACTGAGATATGTCAACCTTTTATTGCACTGTAGATTATTTTAAAAAATTATGGTACACTTATCGCATATTTTATTTAGGAAGGAATTAAACGGTTTGAAAATTCTTATTTTATCCTGTGACACCGGCGAGGGACACAACAGTGCCGGTAAAGCTATAAAAGAAGCGGCAGAGCATAAAGGACATTCTGTGACAATGATAGATATGTTTCTCTTATCGGGTAAAGGAACATCGCACGCAGTATCAGGAGCATATATAGGCATTGTAAAGCATATTCCGTTTTTCTTCGGACTACTCTATAATGTTGGCATGCTGATATCGAGTGATAAACGTAAATCCCCTGTCTATTTTGCCAATGCCCTGCTTTGTAAAAAGCTATCAACATACATTGAATCAAACGGCTTTGATGCTGTCGTCACACCTCATCTGTACCCTGCTGAGACCTTGAGCTGCATGAAGCGAAAAAATCTGCTTCATATCCCTGCCGTCGCTGTAGGAACCGACTACACCTGTATCCCATTCTGGGAAGAGACAAATATGGATTATTATGTTATTCCACACGATGATCTGACCGATGAATTTGCAAAACGTGGTATTCCTGAAAACAAGCTGCTGCCATTAGGCATTCCGGTACGACAGGCCTTCTGTACAAGGACTGCTAAAGCTGCTGCAAGAACAATATTACATCTGCCATCCGATGTGCCTATCTTTCTTGTGATGAGTGGCAGCATGGGTTTTGGCAAGCTTGCTGTCTTTGCCGCAGAGCTTGCAATAAGATGCCATAATAATGAACATATTGTAATCATTTGCGGCAACAATACTAAAATAAAACGCATACTGCAAAATGAGTTTAAATTCAACAAACGTGTACACGTAATAGGCTACACCAATCAGGTTTCACTTTTCATGGATGCCTGTGATGTAATTTATACAAAGCCCGGCGGCCTCACATCAACTGAGGCACTGGTAAAAAATATACCGATTGTACACACTGCTCCAATCCCCGGATGCGAGGCAGCAAATGTTGCATTTTTCAAAAAACGTCATCTGTCTGTCTCATCAAAGCGTCTGTCAAAGCAGATTGAGCTTGGAAAAATAATGATAGAAAATAAAGAGCTAAATGCAGAAATGATACGTGCACAGCGCCGTGAGCAAAAGCCCGATGCTGCCATACAGATTGTTGGTCTGCTTGAAGAACTGACTCACACTGATACAACTGACTGACTATAAAACCATGTAACTATAAAACTATAAGGAAATTATCATGCTATATTTTTTATTTACACTCTTAGGCTTCGTACTCGGAAGCACTCTCTTTGCTTACTGGATACCAAAACTATTAAAAAACATTGATATCTGCACACTTCCCGATGACCACAATCCGGGTGTGAGCAACGCATTTATGTATGGTGGCTTTTTATGCGGAATACTATCACTCATATGTGAGCTTGCAAAGGGATTTATCCCGGTGTATCTTGGTCAGAAATGCTTAGATATAAACTCATTTCTGTTTATACCTGTTTTAGTTGCACCTGTCTTTGGACATGCATTTCCTTTTTTACAAAAACAAAAAGGCGGTAAAGCTATTACCGCCTCCTTCGGAGTCCTTTTGGGCCTGTTTCCGGAATTGCATCCAGCTGTCTATCTAGCATTTTTCTTTATATTCTTTTCAGTTGTAGTAATAATAAATCCACATTCGCTCAGATCTATTCTGACATTTGGTTTTTTTGCATTCAATGTCCTTTTGACTATAAAAACAGCCTCAATCCAGATTGGCTGCTTCATAATCGCAGTTATTGTGATATACAGACACCTGATAAAGCACAATAACGGACCGGTAAGGATAAGTATACTGCATCAGCGGTAATTATGGTATCTGCTTTTACTCACTGGTTTTGCTTCTTACATAACTGTTTATTTTGCCTTGCCATCTTCATTGCCATTAAGGTCTGTACAATAATCAATCTGAACCTGCAATTTATCCTGATATTTTAATCCGCATACTTTTGTATACTCTTTAACGCATCTTACACATGTTTTTTCGCCACTTACATCCAAATGCGAGACATTATATATGAAATATTGTATGATTAACTCACCAAAAAGAAAGGAGGATTTTACATGAAGGTAAGTATAGAACTTTCCCCTGAATACAGCGAACCATATGCCATCATATATGCAGATAAAATCACTGACAGCATCCAGCGTACCCTTGATATATTCGGTTCAAATGAAAGCCCCATTACAGCTTTTCAAAACGAAAATGATATTGTCATTTTACAGCCAAAAGAAATATACATGGTAAGGGTAGAAAACAAGGATACTATTATTTATGGCAAAGAACACCGCTACCGTTCCCGAAAAAGACTGTGCGAAATGCAACAGCAGCTTGGTGCCGGATTTATGCAAATTTCAAAATCAACTTTGGTCAATCTGTCTTATATGAACAATGTCGAGGCTGGTTTTAGCGGCACTCTTCTTTTGAAACTAAAAAACGGATGTAAGGATTACGTATCAAGAAAATATCTGCCTGAGTTTAAAAAATATCTGGGATTATAGGAGGACAAAAATGAGAGAAACTATGAAAAATTTGATTAAAAACACTATAACCAGCATTGGTATAGCATTAACCGTTTTCTGCGTTACAGGAATGGTATTTGACATCGCCTATGACGGTAATTTCAGTTTAGATAATTACCAATTTTCCAAAATGGTTATCGGATGCATAATTGTAGGTCTGGGTTTTGGACTTCCGACCATAATTTATCACAAAGACAATCTTCCAACGCCATTTAAAATAATTATCCACATGGGAACAGGCTGTGTTATTTATACAATCGTCGCATATACTGTCGGATGGATAGGAGGAACCAGTTCTATCACTCACGGAATTATTGCAGCCATATTTCAAATAGCTTTGGCATTTATAATTTGGGGATGCTTCATGCTTCACTATCGCAATGATGTCAGAAAAATGAATGAAAAAATCAAGGAATTATAGACTTGTTCGAACTGCGTGTCTGTAGAGTGACGCCCTGCAATATCGGACTAAAAAACGAGGGCAAATCAAACCGATTTATACCGAATTTGATTTGCCCTATAAATGCCAATTCTCCTGTTTTTATCATTCACGTAGAATATACTCATACATTTTGAAGTTTCTGTGTCCTACAACCTCATAAAAAATGTTCTCTGTACTTATATACTGAAAGCCAAGACCCTTATAAAAGGCTTCTGCAGCAACATTATTATCTATCACATCAAGATGAATCGCTTCACTTCCGCTTTCCTTTGCGTCAGATATAATATGATTCACAAGTATCTTTCCAAGCCCCTGACCACGATAATCATAACCGACTGCCAATGCGTGAATAATACACACATTTTGTCCGGTTTCTTTAATCTGCCACGAAACATTTTCATATTCATCATTTGAAAAATGATTGCATATGGCACATGCCTTTATCACATCATTTGCTTTTAAAATATACATTTGCTTTTGTTTAATACTCTCCATGAGCATATCTGGCGATGGATGCACACCCTTCTTCCATCCCGGAAAAGATGGTTCATCCTTGCTTTGCTCAATAAGATTCCAATACAATTTTTGAATTTCATCAAAATCTTCGATATCGGCAAATTTACAACTTATACTATTTTTATTTGCTTGAAACATAACCAAAATAAAACCTTTCAAATTTACTTATTTCCGCCATCATTATACCACCATTTGCACTGCTAAGTATGCTAATACTGTTCCTAAAAATGGAAATACTGTTCCTGGGAATCCTTTAAAGTTGTCTCTTATTGAAAGCTTCTTTATAACAACACACTGTATGATAATTCCCACAAAAATCATAAATGCGCCAAATATGTATGCTTGAATAGATTCACTTAATGAATGGATTCCCGAAATCCACATAGCATAATAGAGATAATCCCCAAAACCACAGGTTGGAATCAGCACGTCATTCTTTTCTATTCCATATACAAATAGCCTTGCTGCTACACTTTTATTTGCTATAGCCTTTGCATTTACTGTCCGCTTACCTATCCGGGTAAAGCTGACAATATCCATTACAGTAACTACTGCCGCAATTGAAATTGTACTTTTCAGTTCCAATTGCTTTCCAAACCAGCTTCCAAGAAACAAAACAGACCATATGCCGATAATTCCATTTATAAACAAGCGCTCTCTTTTATATTTTATGAAGAACAAGCTGAACAAAATATATACAACACCAGCTATGCCAAATACAAACAGAATTACATCTGTAAAATAAATATTAATTATCACTGCACAAAAACCATATATAACTATATATAATATCTGCCAAAATATTGCCTTTTTTATGATATCCTTATTCATAATCCTCACCAAACTATTCATATCACAATATTCAAACTGAAAACTGTGCTATAAATTATACCAACCCAAACCATACTTGTATCATGAATGTTCTTTCACATACTGCAAAAAATCCGGTGTCTTTGACCAGTATTTTACACCCCAGTTTTCAAAATTCCATTCTTCCATGTAATCGTTGCACTCGAAATCCACATAATATATTTCTTCGTTATGTACAACAAAATTCGTTGGAAAATAATCAATGTTTGTATTGGCAGCATATAACAGCGCACACATTTTATGCAATTGCTCGATATAGTCAGTTTTCATCTTTTCTTCTAAAATCAACTGATAAATAGTGTCACCATCAATAAATTCCTTCAAAATACGTTCATTTTTCACATCTGTTTCAAGCATGGCAGGCATCTTTATTCCGATTTCTTTCAGTTTCTTGTAATCCCTGATTTCTGCCTCAAGCTTGTTTCCGAACTGATAATAATCACAAGGTTCATGATGTATCTGCTTCAAAACATACCTGTTATTTCCCGACTCTGCCAAATAGGAATATCCACCTTTACCCTTTCCCAGCAATTTAATTATTGTATAGCTTTTCCCATTTACGGTCATTTCTTTATCCATGTGCTCTCTCCTTTGCTCTACATCGCATTGATTACTGATTTTTAATATTCTGATTCAATATTACAATAGAAATATAGTTTTCACAAAGGTTAAGCGTGTAACCCACCACAAAATTCTCATTCGATTTTTGTGATATTTCCACATATTTCAAGATAGGTTGAATAGTTCGAAGAAATCGCTAAAAATAGAATAGCATTAAATATAAGCGGAAATATTCCTTCATCGCTAAGTTTGTACTTGTATTACTTTAATATCTTCCTTATCTGCTTATCCGTTGCCTCCGGATATATCTCATGCATATAGTCTACAAGCTGTTTCCATGAATCCAGCGGATTATCCTTATAGCAGGAAGTCACATAATCGTATCCATAGATATGCTCGATAGATGAATACACTGCAACATCCCATCCATATTCCATGCCTTTCTTATTCACTCTCTTCTTAAAATCGCAGTTGCACAGATATGTCTGCATCATAAGATTCGTTATTGCACCATCAAATCCTTTTTCTCCATCCTTGCCAAATCCAGCTTGTTTTTTCAATTCATTCGAATAAATCTCTGAATCAGCATTATCTTCTATAAAATTGACCATTATCTTTTTATGCTTATTAGGAGCTTTCCCATCATCATATAATGCATCAAAATCATATCCATCCCGGCGATAATTAGCAAATACAGGAAGCCACTTTTTTGATATAAATCCTGCCTTCTTATCAAAGAACTTTCCATAGACGATATCATGCTGCCTTGCTATAATAGCCCGCCACATCCATGGATCAATCTCCGGATTATCACTCCACCAGTAGTATTAAAATATCCTGACAATATAGAAATCAAATCAATAGATGCCCCTCTAACTCCCCTTTCAATTCTGCTTATGGTTTCTACAGTAACTCCCAAATCATTTGCCATTTGTTCCTGTGTCACACCTCTTTTCAAACGTAATTCCTTGATTCTTGCTCCACTTTCTTTAATATCGTACATATTTCCTCTCTTTCCGGCTGATAACCGAAAGAAAGGTCTTTTCATCTGCATAAAAAAGAGACGCAAAGGAAAGCCGACACGAATCGGTTATCTTTCCCCTGCGTCTCTGGTGCTGTCACACTGTCTTACAGTGTCGCCCTTGTCAGGTGCGCCCTAATTTACTTTTTATACCTTGAACACTCCATTGTCCGATTGTTCAATTAGCATCTTTTCCGTGTATTTCTTGAATTGAATTACACATTTGCATTACATTTTAACTCAACCCCCTCCAAATGGAGGTTACTTTCAACACCTGTTATTGGTCCATGCTTATTTTCATATCCTCTCAATATAGCATGTGTAAACAGATTTCCTTGCGTATTAACTTCCCATCCCCTATATAAAAAACGTATGCTTACATTGTGCAACATCAATAAAATTCATCATAACCGACAAGCTCCCACTTGTTGGATTTATCATTCCAACTTGAATATTTAATCCGCTAGCAGTTAATCTATGCTGTTGATTCTAAACAGAACGAGTTCCAACCGTTACATACCCCAATAAATCATTTAAATAACGATGATTTTCCGGATATAACATTTCATCAACACACGTAAAACCAGTTTCTTTAATCGCCCACAGATGTATTTTGCAAATATCCACTATTCCCTTATATAAATCCGGTTCCTTATTGGGAACAGTTGATATTCCGGATAGGTTTCCATCACCTGTCCGGTGATTTGGAAATCACTTTTGATTCGCTTATTTGTGTATGCCGAATTTGTGATTTCGAAATACAAGAATATTCAATCAAGTTGATGATGTATACCTTTGGCAAGCGATGAATAACTCTATGTTGCTCTCAAACAAAGCTACGTAAATCTTATTACACAAGATTACCAGCTAGAAATATAACTACACCTAATTCTTCGCCATTAAGCTTCTTGAACAAGCAATTTGCCTCACCAGTTCGTAAAATCAACAGTTATAGGATTCTCTTATTTCACTTTAATTCCTGGATTTAAATCTTTCAAATCCCTAATCAGCTTGTCATTATCTTTTACTGAAACATACACACATTCTGTTCCACAACTTACTTTAACTCTATCAAAAGATAATGCCATTGATGCAATCGGAGAATGTGTTTTCTCTAACGAAGTAATGCTGTCGCAATTAATACTCTTTCGGGAAAATCCCAATACAACAATCAGCACATTATTTTTTACTTCTACATATGTCTTAGCATTTAGAACCAGTAAAAATACATCTCCGATCAAAAGAGCAATCAGACAGACAACAAAACCATTATATTTTTCCCTTTCTACCACACTCCATACAATAGCTAAATTGTAAAACACCAATGTAAATATCCACCAAAGCCCTCTTTTTCCATCATATCTCATTATATTTCCTCCTCGTCTATCTTTTCACTAAATGATAAAAAGTTACTTTAAAATAGTAAGTAATTCCTCGATTATTGTCTCAAAAAATATCCTTCATACATAAGCCTACAGACGTCTCATACTTATTTATCGTAATTGCATTTACAACTTATCGAGATACATTTGCCTTTTAGCTACGCTCTTTCCGTATAAACTTTTTTATTAATTCTCTAATACTTCTTTACCACTCCTTCACATCATACCCTATTTTTTATTGAATCATCCTATCTCATATTCCTAATATAAACTTATATCTACATCATGATATATATTAATAAAATTTTCATTTCTTAAACATATTGTATTCTTGTGTTTATATCTTCATATCTTACCAATTCCATATACTGATTAAATACCATTTTTACACATGCAGGTGCTATTATTTGTATGCAATTCTCCTCTAATGCAAACCAGCTCTTATAGATTAAAGCTGTATACATACTTTGTGTGAAATCAAATATCTTTACTTGGCCCTTTTCTTCCTTAAAAAATAACTTTGGACAACTATAAAACGATTCAAATACTTTTTGTTTTCCTATCCGTAAGTAAGCGTCTTCTTTTGAATCATAATATGCTTCCTCTTTTTCTATGTATTCAAAAAAAAATTCCTCTCTATTGTTCATCCAGTCACTAATGACTAAAGAATACTTAAGCACATTTCCATCTTCATCCATCAGAAGTTCTTTCATTCTCGTATTATTGTACAAAAATTGCTCTATATAGACTCTAACAATATTATTTTCTCTCTTAACTTCTAATTTCATTTCACCTAAAATCTGCTCGCTCTTCGTTTCAATCATAAAATCTGTTTTCATATTATAACCTCGTATAATCCAGAACGGAGCCATACTAAATACTTGAACATAGACTGTTTAGAATGTATTAGCACAGCTCCTTTTTCATTTTTCTAGCATCAATTTTCAAGCACAGCTTGGCCCGAATGCTAAAACCCCGACTGCAACTAGTCCCGCCGCTAAAACTGATACAAATGCTGCCGCTTCATAAACTACTGCTGCATAAGCTACAGCAACGATTAAAGCTACTGTACAATACAGTGGTTCTATTCCATTTGTTTCATCTACCACAATTGGTTCTTGATAAACGCCCATAGTGCTCCTCCTTTCTTCTTAATAATTTATATAGTACAGTTGCGAAAATAACTGTTACTACCACAAGCTATGTTTTAATGGCAATATGTATAGCAACCAATATCACCCTTATCCTTTATTTCATTTTTTAGAATGCCATGATATTGGAATCCCTTTAAGAAGCCAATATCCTTTTGAATTGTTTCTATATAACAGAAGAAGTATCGTTTTTCATATATTTGTTCTATATTAATACATTTTGTAATACTTCTCATAATCCAATTAAAGAACTCCAATAATTCTTTATCACTAACTTTTTCTGAATCATAAGACAGGTATGCTAACTGAATAGAATAATCGACATAATTAGATTCACATAGTACCTCTCCTGCAACTTCACCATTTATCTTATATTGAAATATAAACATATTATTGTACATCATATAAGTTTCAATTGTCGAATTATCTACAAGAAATTTATCTCCGTAATAAGGAGATAAATAATGTATATCAAACTTATCCTGATAAGACGCCAGATTAGATGCTTCATTATAATCGCAAATACAGTAACTTACAGATTCATTCACTTTCTTCTCCATATCATCCGCAAATGCGTTAATACTATTTTTCCATCCAATAACACCTCTCTTTTGAAATTCCTTTAGTGTTTTTTCAAAGTCTCTTTGAATTACTTCCACAGGTATATCTGAAAATCTTCTATTCATCTCATTTATTATATCTTCGCATGTATTCTCACCATTGCATAATTCAAAAAAAGCCTTTGCACAAGCATTCAACTTAAAATTCGAACGATCTAAAGAATACTTCGTCCGCAGTATTAATTCATTTTTAACTTCTTTTTAAATACAATTACATCACTTTTTACTATGGGTATGCTTTCTTTTATCATAAAAATCTCCTATCCTTTGTTTTTTATTTTTAACATGTCGTATAACAATAACCTTACAATCAATTCTTCATATTTCTCTAAATCAGTCACACTTTCTGTCTGCATCAAAAGTCTAATTACATCACAATCCTTACCATAGAATGTAACATCTCCTGAAAACGCATTTGTTAACTTCATATAATCTTTATACTCCTTAACAAATGTGCGTTCATTTATACCAAACAAGCATTTTCCTTCATAAACCATTTCCTTCAATGCCATAATTTTGTTATAATATTCTTCACATATTTTTTTTTGCTCACTTAGTTCTTCCGACCTTTGACTAGTAAGAAGACAAAGATTACAATCTTCCCTAAAGAAACATTTTTGACAGAAACCACTATTTCTGTAGCCCAACCACTTTTCAACCTTATCCTCACTAACAGCTTCAGAATTAACATCATAGTCATAGATAGAGCCTGCACTTAAATCTTCATCTGAAATAACACCCTCATCTTCCAGTAAATTACATCTACACAGACTTCCATCACTCATTACCTCAAACAAAGAGTCAACCACAGAACATTTATGAACAGTAGGAAGCAATTCCGTATTATTAATTAAGTTTGCATATATGGTTTCATAAGTAGAGAATAGTTTAAAATTTAAAAAAAACTGTTTCTTTTCTATTTTCTGATAATTTTCAATAATTTTATATGCAGCACTTACAGCCTGCTTATGCTCAAGACAAATTTCTCTGTTAAATTTGGCATTTCCAGTTGCTATCACTGAACCTATACTTAATACATTTATTGGTAGTGAATTACAAAAATCTATCATATCATCCACTTCACACCAATTCATCTGTGTAAGGTTTAATTGAATCCCTACTGGTAAATCATAACCATACTTATGATTCATTTTTCTCACTATATCCATCATGGTCATGATACGTTCAAACACTCCTTCACCACGCACATAATCGTTTGTTTTACTTGAAATCCCCTCTAGACTAATAGCTATCAAATCAATATTACAAGCATATAATCTTTCCAATATTGATTCCGTAAGTAAAGTTCCATTGGTTATAAGCATAATTCTTATTCCCATTTCACTTATGTAATCAAATAAATCAAGCCAATGCGGATACATACACGTTTCTTTTGTAATAAACCTTATGCTTGTAACCCCTTGCTCCTTGAGCATATTTGCAATAATTTTATTTTCTTCTAGACTCAAAATTTTTCGTTTATGTTTTGATTCCGCACCACAATGTCTACAGTGTAAATTACAATACGGTGTTAATTCCCATTTAATTGTCTGCATTTGTATCACCACTTACTAATCTAGCAAAAAGGAACTGTTTACCTAATACATTTTCATATTCTACTTCTTTTACAAATCCATTTTTTTCAACACAAGTAACCATTTCTTGCAGATTACTTCCTGCAACCTTTTCTCCTATAAACACTTTTATTTTTCCTAATCCGTTTTTCTTACAATAATCTTCTGCAAATTGTATATACTCTCGAACAAATTCCTCGTCACCCAGTTCCAAATACTGTACAATAATATAATTTTTAGCCAAATTTTCCATAGAAGGATTTAAAAAGCCTAATCTTATAATCTCATTTTTTTCTGTAAGTTTCGCAAATGGAATAATACTGCGATTAAAAAGTAAATTACGCAAAACCAACTTATTCTTAATATTTACTTTTCTGTTAATTTCTGTCTCAATAACAATTTTATCTTCTTTCTTTTTCAGATATTCAATAATCTTATCTGCATCTCTGTCTCTTAATGTTAGATACATTTTACCTCCTCCTTTTTATTTAAAATATTTTTCACATAAAACAGCACTTTTTTCCTCGTAATTCAAATCAAGATAATCTAATTCAAGAGTTTCTCCTGTAAAAATTGCTGGAATATTAGAATCAACTTCATGCACATCCAGACTTTGCTCATCCTGCACTAACGAAACTATTTTTCGAATTAATTCCGTGTTATAATCATCTAAAAGATTTGCTTCCAAATATTCACTAAATGTGTGCTTTCTAACGGAACCGATAGATAACGGAATGTATGGTGAAACAAGAATTTCTCCATAAGCACTTAAATGTAGTGAACCTAATGCAGTATTCCCATTTCCAATTGTAATTAAATGTTCGATCGGGTCCCCCCATTCAAGCTGTAATCGACTTCCTCTATCTCTTAAAATACTTCTATATCTTTGAATTGTATCAATTATCTTCACATAGCCATCCTGAATAACAAATTCTTTATCAATTCCTTCTGCACGACCTAACTGCATCAAAGGCTGCATTCTAAAGGATTCTACCCCTAATTCATCGCACATCTCAATAATCTTTTCGACATCATTCACATTTCTGCTGAGTGGAACGCATGAAACTGCTGCCATAAGCCCCGCACGTTTCACGCATTTTATAGCCTCTACAGCCTTTTCAAATCCACCTTCAACACCTCGAAGCCACTCATAGTTTTCTTTTAATCCATCAATACTTACTTGTACTAATGAATAGCCACTTTTCTTTAATTTATTTGCAATTTCGTCAGTCATTAAGTAACCATTTGTTACAATATTGTAACTACAGTCACACGTCTTTAAAATATTACCTATCTCATATACTAATTCTTTTCTAAGAAGTGTTTCTCCACCACAAATACATACAGAATCTGGATTATATTCTGCAATTTCTTTTGCAAGAATTATCATTTCTTCATCTGATAATTCTTTATTATTAAAATTATGTTCACCACTAGAATTATAACAATGTCTACATCTAAAATTACATTTGTATGTTATATCAAGTGATACTACTTTTAATCGTTCTTTCATAATATTCCTTCAACTAGTTACTACTTAAATCAATTTGTTTGTCACAGACTTCAAATAATGATTTATCATGACTTACCACAATAATAATTTTTTCTTTTACCATATCTTTTAAAATTCGTTTTACAACCTCAATACTTTTTCTATCCATATTTGCAGTTGGTTCATCTAAAATTAATACATCTGCATCTTTTAGAAAACACCAAACCAAACTTACTTTCTGTTTTTCTCCTCCTGATAAATCTTTTATCCTTTTTCTCCATAAATCAGCTAAACTCATCTCATTATCAAATAGTAAATTCAAATCTCCTATTTGTTTCAATGATTTGTCGATACCATCCTGTCCAAAACCTGGATAATTGGCACATAATAAATCTGAAACTGTAACATCAAACCCTGACTCAAACTCTTGGCTCATGACAGCAATATGTTCTCTTCTTACTTCATACATATCCATATCCTGCAATTTGTTCGAACCATACTTTACTTCTCCACTAACATCCTCATTAATAATTCCAATTAAAATATTAATTAGTGTAGATTTGCCCACTCCGTTAACCCCTGAAATACCATATATCTTTCCTTTTTCAAATTTATAACTTACTTTTTCTAACAACATAGTTGAATTTAAGTCATATCGAAAACTTATATCATCTAATGTAATTTCATTAATTTGATCTACAACTTGATTACCATTGCTCTCTTTTGGAATATGTAACAATTCCTCTATTCTATCGTAAGAAGACTTAGCATCCTGATACTTCTTACCCAAATTAAAGAAATAACGAATTTGAGTTAATAGCAACGAAAAATATGCATTTATCATAGTAAATTCCCCTACTGTAAGATTTTTCTTGATAATTTCGCATCCTGCTATTATATACATAATCGAGCGGAACAGCAATGAAACAACGCTATCGCAAGAAGAAAACAAAAAGGATACTTTATTGAAATCAATCGTTTTCTTTAAAAACACTCGAAAACTATTATCCATTGCTTCATTGTTTTTAGCAAAATCTGCATTAATTTTTATAGATTTTAATAGTGCGAATTGATCATTGATTTTGTGAAAAAATATATTTTGTTCTTCTTTATAATATATATTTTTCTCATATAATGGTCTCTTCAAATAAAGATATATCACAACATATACTGGGACGAATAGAACAACCAGACCACCAATCAGTACATTCACTCGAAAAACCATATACCCCTCTAATATGATTACAATAACCATCATAAAACAAGTTATATAGTTTTCAATAAAAAACTGAAAAACTGCTATAACATCAATATTAATTCGCTGATTCAGATATACTGGGTTTAATTTAGATAACCTTAAATAGGATACTCTACGTAAATGCTCAATAAGTTGCATCTTTGTTCTGTACACCACTTTATTCAGCACCTTTATATATGTGAGATTATAAATATAATTAAATACAACATCCACCACTCCAATTGTAATAATGAGCATTGTAAGTTTTATAATACTATTAAAATCCTGTGTGTAGATTAATACGTCCACAAATACTCCGTTGAAATATGGTATTATAATTCCAGTAATAGTTGCAATCACTGACAAAATACCCAAAACTATTAAAAAGTTTCGTATGTATTTCACATTTTTAAATATGTACTTATTCATTCCTATAATATTCCTTATTTATAGTTTATACCAATCTTGTTACATTCCACTATAAACCTTTTTTCTTATACTTTTCATAAAACCATACAAAAAAATGTATCATTCTTTTCATTTTAGGTACACGCTTTGTATACACACTTCATATAATGCTATATCACACTAATCATTAGAAACACTATATCGTTTTGCCACCTCAGGGAATTCCGGCTGATGAACAATCCACACACATGCTGAATTTGCTGTCTGTACAACCAACATCATTGCCATCGCATTAACGCATCCCAACATTACCTTTTTTAACATATTTTTTAGCTTCATGATTAAATCCTCCTAAAATTAATTTTATTAATAACGGAATATTACAATAAATAATTCTTATTGAATAGTATATGTCCAAATTCTGTCGACTTATGTCCGAATTTTGTTTTTGACAATCGAGTAAGGGGGGCCCAAAAGTCATGAAATGACTTGAGGAATTACCCTCTTAATCTTCGAAAAGCATTCCAGACTACTTTACCAAATGAATTAGAATCCAAAATTGGTCCGTCTTTTAAGAAAACCAAAGCAGCCATCTATCGTAAAGATAAAAATGGTTTCTATTTTTATGCAAAACCAAATCTCTGCGACCCTCAGACTGTTGTAAAATACATCAGCAGATATCTTGGACGTCCTGTCATTGCCTTAAAAAGAATTGATTCCTATGATGGTAAAAATGTCACATCCCACTACAACCACTATGAAGACAATGCTTTTGTCTCAAAAACAGTTTCTGCCTTGGATTTTATTTCACTGCTGATTCAACACATCCCTGAATCCCATTATAAAATGTCTCGTTATTACGGACTTTATGCACGTCATAGAGAGATAGGCAAATCCCTACGCCATGTTGTCCATAAATCCAAGCAAACATTTATCCGCAGTTTTTCTAAATGGAAAAACAACATATGGCTATGACCCTCTTTGCTACCCCAATTGTAACAGCACCATGGCTTTAACAGATATTTACTATAATCAGCATCGGGTTTCTCTGAAAGAATTATACGAAAGGTCAATCGCAAAAATAAAATACCACTCTGCTTGATTTATTATTCTGTCTGTTTCATACTATCTATATCAACAGACAGAAAAGTATTATTAAAATAGATGCAAAATTTTTAGATGAGTATTCCGGCTTACCTTGAGCCACCTGTCCGAAGTTTGAGAGCCACCATTCCGGCTGAGCAGAGCCACCTTGTACGCTATCAGAAATATTATTCCACGGTACTCTTGACATGAGCCTCCACAGCATATGTATTCATGGCAAAGCGCAATCTCATCCCTACGGGCATATTTGCCTGGTCGCAGAAGCCTATCATATGCTTACTCATGTAAAGAGTCTTTCGTGGCATAACATTTCTGATGGTTCTCTACGCCCGGAACAGTGGCTCTAACGAAAGCGGACTGGAGGCTCCGCCACACAAGAATATTCATTTTAGAGAAACTTCGTAACAAATATATCCACCCCCCACCCGAGGGGATGACCACTGAACTTGTAAAGGGCATGACCGATTCTGCTTTACTGGACATGCACTACTTTTTAACTGAAGATGATGACTGGGACGTTGACGAACCAGAAGAAGGCTTTTATATAGACATCTTTCAATAACCGTCCGCTTTTTTCATGCCTCTTTTACGCGGGCTTTTTTATCCGTAATTTCTCCGTTAGAAGAAATTTCCTATTATACAAAAAATAGCCCAATTACTCGAGCTATTTTCCATCATTATTCTATTCAATCGGCAAAATCAATACTGCATAAAATTTTTTATCTTCCGTGTAATAACTAAAACTTCCATTATATTTTTCTGCAGTTTTTGCTATACTCTTTAAACCTATACCATGAATACCTTTTTCTTTTTTAGTAGTTTGAACTACTCCATTCTTCTCTATTATATCTTCTCCATAGTCATTAACCACTTTAATTATGCACATCTTTCCTTTCTCGTGCATAAACATTCTAAAAAAAACTGACGGAGCATCCACTTTGCCTGCTGCCTCAAATGCATTATCTAATACATTACCCAATATTGATACTATATCTATGTCTTTTACTTGTCTTATAATACATCCAGGTTCTACATATACATCAAATTTTATTTCACTTTTCTCCGCTTTTGTTACATATTCAGATAATATAGTGTTTATCATCCTATGATTACTATATTCATATATTTCTCTTTGAGAAAGCCTTCCCGTCAAATCTTCAACTATTTCTCGTATATTTTCTACATTATGTTCCTCTGCAAGTTGTTCTATTGCTTTTAAAGAATGCGTCATATTGTGAACCGTCTCACTATAATCATCATTCATTTCAGCTATTTTAGTCAATCTATCTATTTCTGCATTCTTATGAATTAATTCAACTTCATGTCTTGCCGATTCACTTATATCCTCAGTATGCTTTTGGAATGCATAAAATAATACCATATTACCCAAAACCATAAATATAAAAAACAACGTCATTATTGTTCGCATCATCATGTGTCCTGCAAAATCAACACCAGAATAAAATACTGTTAGCATTGTTCCTAATGTAGCAATCGGAACACATAAATATATAAAAAATAACTTATTTGTCATTTTACTATGAGACTCATCTGATGTTTGTTTTAAAATCAAAAATGCTATAAAATTTATAAATTTTATAACTACTATCTGCCATCCATAGTCAGATACAGGTACAACTCCATTCTCCAATACCATATTTGATGTAGTCTGCGATAAAATCGCATATAAAAATTCTACACCAATCATCACTAAATATGCTATTACAAAGTATCCTATCCTCACGCCCACTTTACTTTCAAACAGAACACTTACAAATGTCCACATTAACAATGGAAACATTATAAGATTTACAGTAGCATTACCAATCAAATTAATTCCAAATAATGCAAAACACGTTACGATAAAAATGATGCTTATTGTTTTCTTTTTTAATCTGAACTCAAAGAAGTTTCTAAAATAATCAAATAATAAGAAGACTTCTACTATACATCCAAGCAACATAACACTCTTGTCAAACCATATCATTTTGTTTCCTCACAATCTAACTATACTTGTTGGCAAAACGCTTAATAAAAGCGTCTCTAAAACTTTTTTGATATGCTCTTGCTATTTTCATAACCTCTCCAGTGTCAAACACAAAATCTTCAACATGCAATATCTCTATATGGTTCATATTAACAAGATATGTACTTTGAGCTAACGCAAATCCATATTGTTCATACTTTTCCAACAATCGCTCTGGTTTTTCATCTACAAGAAGTTTCTCTTCGTACTTTGCTTCATCACATTTTGCACATACCACTACTCTTCCGCCTCTTTTGGAATTTTCTATGTACAAAACATTATCTATTTTTATCCTCTGTGTAGTCCATCTATAATGTGCCGTAATAGTAGGCTCTTTCGAATTCTTTTCAACCTCATCCAATATCTCTTTTATTGTTTCTACCAACTCCTGACGAGTTTGTCGTTTAAGTAAATACCTAAACGGAGTTGCTTTAAAAGATTTAATGGTGGGTAGGTGAACGCCTGAACAAAAAGCAAGTACTGCATACGGAAACTTTTTACGGAATATTTCTGCTGCTTCATCGCCATCCATTCCGCCAAGCTGCATATCAAGAATTAGTAAATCATAATCAATTTCTCTGTCCAAATTAAGAACTAATTCTTCTCCTGACATAAATTCATATATCTTAAAGTCGATGTTTTTATCTCCTTTCGCCTCGTCAAGCATACTTTTGATGTATGAAATATATTCTCTACTATCGTCGCATATTGCGATATGATACATAGGGTTTCACCCCCCCCCTTCTTTTTTGAATTAAATATTTTATCACACTTCTCATTACTTTTCAATATTTTTCCAATTTTTCTACATATTCCAAAAATGAATTTCTAAATTCCACCGCCGAATGGGGTGATGGAATTCACTCTCG